>Ga0255366_10070_pt1 | contig 16714 bp, 16 predicted proteins | sample ANMaggSeSYBR01C4_FD_182086 | JGI IMG/M metagenome (GOLD analysis project Ga0255366, IMG submission 182086) | Sediment cell enrichment communities from methane seep in Santa Monica Basin, California, United Staets - ANME aggregate JGI... | ecosystem: Environmental > Aquatic > Marine > Cold seeps >... | reverse complement strand
ACGAGGGTATGAAACAAGTTGCTAAGAATGTCCCTGCAAAATCTGTTTGATCTATAAATTACCTCTCAATAACCTTCTCAGTTTAATGTTTGGTCCGATTCACTCTCTAAGTCTAGATTTATCAATGCTGCATGGTTGGTGTTTCAGTGAAGGTTGACACCTATAGAAATCGGGAGTTATTTTGATAACTTGTTCCGTTTTCAAATGAAAGAATGTTGAATGTAAGGTTTTTTAAAGGAGAAAGAGTTACAAAATTGTGGATTGGTGGGAATGAAATATAGAGATATTATAACCTTGTTTGTATCAATTTTTTTTATTTTATCGCTTGCATATAGCCTTGGTGTAGATAACTCAGTTTGGTTTTTACCTGTGATATTATTTGTTACTCTGGCAATTGTGATATATAAGTTGTGGTTATGATGCGGTTGTCACCTATTATTTCTATTCTATTTTATCTAATATTGATGTGAGGTTTGTCTCCACTAAAAAACAATGGATGGTTTTGACGCAGTTTTGTAAAAATCTTAAGTTGATTGTGAAACAAAAAATAAGATAGATCGAGCTATTATCTAGAGTTGTTGTTATTGGTTTGTGAACAATGCCCTAACGTTCAAATTGTGTATAGTCATGTCCCATATTTTCATTGATATTACATCCCATAAATTAGTATTAACAACACTTACAATCTTGCCAATGATTTGACTTCCATAAATGTGTTTGTCAGTTAGGTTGCCATTGTCATCTATTATGTGATATCTTTTTACAGAGCTTATACAGTTTATGTTGCAGATTTTATTACAGACTATTTCTCCGCCGTCTTTACAATATATTATGACATCTCCATCCCGTATATTAAAATCAGGGTGAGATGATTTTTGAAGAAGTATGTAATCCTCCTCTTTGATATCTGGCTCCATTGAATATCCGCCACTTTGAAGATATAGATAAAAATCAGGATTTTCAAATGAATCTAGAAATGTATCTGTGCTAATTAGTTGCGTCACTGTTATGAATGGAAGATTGACAAGAAAAATGAAGACACAAAGATTAAACGCGTTCTTTACAGTTTCTTTCATTTTTTTCCACCTCTTATATGGTATGGTGTATCGTGGTAACATTTGCCATGAATATTATTTAAAGCCTTCCTGTCTAAATGACAATATGTAAAAATGGCAGGATTTGTACTAAGTTGGGGGGTGACATGGTAAAGAAAAAATTGGAAGATAATCCGTTAGAATGGTATTTTACACACGTCCTTTAGTTAGAAAAATTCTTTGTTATGTAGTAAAATATCCTCTTAGAAAAGCTAGAAACTATTCAATGGGATAATCGTAATAACTTTTTGTTATCTCTTTTAAAAATAGCGGTGTATATCAATTCTCATAAAGCAAACAAATCACATATATTGTTAATTTTTTGATTTGAATAAGAATTGAGGTGGTTTCTGTCCTTATATTTCTCTTCCTCTTCTGTTTACTTCAAACATTGTTGTAATCTGACGTTCTTCTACCTGGGCCATGTCTCCGTCCTCGTATTTTACCACTAGCCATCTACTTGGTCTAGGATATGTTCTTACAACTATTGCTTTTTTTATAGGTATATCTGGATCGACAGCATCTTTTACAAAAACTTCTATCCCTCTACGGATGCCTCTATTTTCTAACATTTTGATCCCCCTCTATTTGTATGTAATATTTGAATTACGGATATAAAGATTTAGGCGCAGAACACATGATGGGGAGGTTTAAATATGGTGTGGGATATTTGGAAAGGGTGAAGGTGGAATTGATGAAATCAAAAGTTTTTCTATTGATGTTGACGTGCATCTTATTCACTGGTTTTTTTTCAGGAAATGTATTTGAGACATGCACTGCTGAAGATGAGTCTTATAAAATTTCTATGGATGTATCATCTGAATTCGTTAAAACCACGAAAATTGGCGGCGACACTTGGGTTTTTTTTAATATTAGTATTACTCTGTATAACTCAGGTAATATAGAATCTGATAATATAACGGTTAAACTTCAAGATGATGATTCCAACTACACTCGAGAAGGTTCTGTTATGCCTGGAGAAACCAAGACGTTTATTTTTGTTGAGCATCCGTTGTTGGGTTTAGGTGAGCGTGAATTAGGTGTCAGCTATTGTCCAACTGATTTATCTATTCCAATGAATGACGATAATTCTGGTTATACTGCGCTTACTGTTGAATATGGGGATGGTGACGGCGATGGTTCCACGCCAGGATTTGAAATTATCTCTCTTATGTGCATAATAGCTCTTATCGCTTTAATAAGAAAAAGAAAGGATATGTAGAGATTTAGCTCGATGTTATTCAATTGCCTCATAGCTGATAACACGGATGGTAACATGATCAAAATCAGCCACGTTTCCCCCATGATATGAGAAGATATCTGGTGACATTTCTGTATACTCTGCTGGAAGATTTTTTATTTCATATGATTTGTCATAAAGAACATTATCATTTTTGTCGCAGAATTCTACCACATACTCTACATTGATATCTTCATCCAAGAGATTTTTGAAATACAAAGTAACCTCTACTCGGGTAATTATTTCCTTATCTTTAGTTATGTCTAAAGAACCATTTACAAGTTCTAATATATCGGAATCGAAAGAGATATTTTCAAAGGTTTTCTCTACCGATGTTGCTTCTTCCTGACACCCACTAAAAGCAATTGTCACTAATATTATGCCCACTCCCAAAAATACTATTTTTTTTTCCATGTAATCTACCCCACCTCACTATTTACGGTGTCTCCTATATTGTATACAACCTATATACATTTTTGTTTTATCGCGTTTATGGTTATTTCATAGTATGTACTAGAAAAATGGAGGATATGTCTCAATATATTTTCCTGAGAAAACAGTTATTGACACTTTGAAAAACTATTTCTGGTTAGTATCCTTCAAAACCTTGTCAATCCTGCTCTTTAAATCTTTTGTGTCAAAAGGTTTTTCGATGAAATCATTACCTAAAAATCCACCTGCATTTTCGGCGATTTTATCTGTTCTGGCAGTCAAGAAAATAATTGGAATTTTTTCCCACGTGTTGTTACCTTTCAATTTATCAAAAACTATCCAACCACTCATCTCAGGCATCATTATGTCCAGTATAATGAGATCTGGAATCTGATTTTTTTCCAAAAACTCAAGACATTGTGCACCGCTATTTGCAGGTATGATTTCATACTTTCCACCTGCTTTTTCTAACGATTTCTTAATTACATATATCTGATCTGATTCATCATCAACAATCATTATCTTTTTCATAAATCCTGTCCACCTACTAACTATATCATATATATCTATACATATTAATTACGTTTACTGTTACGATCTGTTCTGCTTGTTTTTTTGTTTGATGTAGGGATGGTAAAAAGCATGGTTGTGCCTTTTCCTTCACCTTCGCTTTCAGCCCAAATCTTTCCGCCATGTTTCTCAACAATACGCTTGCAAATAGACAGGCCAAGACCGCTACTATTAAAATCGTGACGAGATTCATCAGCCTTGTAGAACTCTTCAAAGATATGCTCAAGTTGTTCACTGGTCATTCCTGTGCCTTCGTCCTTAACAAAAACCACAACGAACTTACCATCATCCTTTGCATCAATAGTAATATTGCCACCATTTGGGCTGTATTTAACCGAATTTCCAATAAGATTATCAAATAATTCTTCAAGTCGTAATTTGTCTGCCTTTACCATGATGTCCTTATTGATCCCGCTCTCAACTTTTATATTGTTCTCCTCAAAAAGTAGTTTACTCCTTTCAATGACCTTGTTGATCTCATCCAGGAGAGTTACACCTTCTACAGACAACTCGGTACTTGGTGCGTTAAGCCGTGCAAGCTGCATGGTTTTAGTCACGAGATTTTTCATATAATTGACATTTCGATTTATCACCTCGAACATTTCTTTTGATTCAGGATTGGTCTCCTGTTCTTCAATGAGGGGTAATAAGTTTATGAGGGGACCCAACGGGTTCTTAAGATCATGGCCAAGTTGATTGACAAACTCATCTTTCTGATGCAATAGTTTTTCCACTTCAGCAGTTCGTTTCTTAACCCGTTGTTCAAGCCCCTCGTTCAACTCTTTGATTTCTCTTTCTGCTTTCTCCAAAGATGCAATGGTCTCCTGTAAATCATCCATTATATTTAGTGTGGCTAACTCACTGTCCTCTAAGATTTTAACTTTTTCTGCAATTTTTTCTTCCATTTTTTTCCGATCGGTTATATCTCTAACCGAACTCACAATAATTTGCAGTTTCCCATCTTTTAACATAGGTGACCATGAATGAGAAACCCATTTGGTCTCTCCATTCTTGGTTTTGATGCGATATTCCAAATCTGAACCGTGTTTGTCATTTAATGCCTGAGAAAGAGTCTCGTTTACTTTTTTGGTATCATCTGGATGAAATATATTAGGAACCTTTCCCACTAAATCTTCTGGAGCATATCCTAATACATTCTTGCAGGCAGGGCTCATATAAGAAACAACTCCATTGGGCTGAGTGAGCATTATGGCATCACTGGTATTTTCGACTATTCTTTTATATCTCTCTTCACTTTCATGCAATGCCCTTTTTGCAGTTTTCAGTTGATTCGTTAAAGAGAAGTAGGACGATATTCCCAGGTTCTCGCTCTCTGAATGTGAAGGGGCAACAACAAAAATCAACGTTAAAAATATATGGGCCAGTAGATATAGCAAAATAGAAAAATAGTCCATGTCTCGAACTAATGATATTCCTGAAGTAGTAAAACAGATCATGGCCATTAAAAATATTAAACTTGAAAGATCCCTTGATTTGATAAATAAATAACCTGAGGTAATTATAACTGCAATCCCTATAAACTGTCGCCCTATTGCAGATATTTCCGCAATGGAAAATGGTAGAAAAACTGATATGAACAAAATAGCGAGAATAACAAGAAATATTCTAAACATTAGATTAAGATTTTTAGTTTTGAATAAACTTGTACATACAGCAAATAAAAGAGTTATCATTATGGGAAACATAGACCAGTGATATATGTTTGACCAAAGGATACTTTCATTTTGTATATTGCGATAATCTATTGCTAAATATATGTATGTCACACCTGCTAACAAAAAGGCTATTGCAAACATCAGCTTCCGTTTATCTCTATCTCTAAAATAATAATGAATAAACCAAACAGCTAATGACATTATGAAGATTGCAAGCAATATCCACCATATTGATGTCTCAGTCAAGATCATTGAAGTGCCCCTCCTTGAGTTTCGTGTTTATTTCTTTTATTTCATTTTTTAATTCGATCATTTTAAGCTCTCTGCCAACAACAACCTTCTTGAATCTTTCAAGCTCATCGACTTTTGTTTGTATATCCTTTGTTCTTTCCATAATTTTCTTTTCCAAATGTTTGCTGTAATCTTCCAACTCTCCCCTTGATTTTTTCAGATCCTTGGCCATTCTATTAAAGCCGCTTGCTAATATGCCAATTTCATCATTGCTCTTAATTTCAATAGTGTAGTCAAGGTTGTTTTTGGATAGTTCATTTGTTCCTTCCATCAATTGTCTTAACGGTCTAGTGGTGCTTCTGATCAAAACAATAGACATCATTGCTGCAACTACAAAAGATGCGATCAGCAATAGAATAGATTTTCCTACTAACTGATTCAGTTTGGCGTCTATGATGTCAACGGGTAATCCAAGTCTTATAGATCCAATATACTTCGAGTTTTTGTCAAATAATGGCAAGGCAAAATCATAAAACTCATTGCCGTTAAAGGAGTACATATCGACAGTTACTTCTTGATTTGAATCTACCGTCAAGCTTGTAAATCCTGTTACAACTTTTCCAATGTAGGAAGGATCATTATGATTCAGTACACTCATATTTGTATCTATAACAAAACAGTAGTCAACTGATTCATGCCTATAGACAATATCTTTACATATCTCATTTAATCCCGGTATGTTGTTCAGATTAAATCCTAGATCTAACATGTCATCTATTGTTTCTTTCAAATTTTCCCCTATGTTAACTACTCCAGTTTGCAAAGCATCTCTGTAATCTTCTTGAAATTGAATGGAACTGATAGAGGTGTTGGCACCCAAAGCGATAAGCAAAACTATCATTATAAGGATAATTACCTTTATCTGAATGTTTAATCTCATTTTCTTCCCTTCCAAATTAACTAAGATTATTCATTTCTCTTAGGGGGTTATATTGGGTTAACATTTTTTATTTTATTTCCTGATATATTTCGGTAGCCAAACCTAAAATATCTGCAGGAATGTCGATACCGAGCATTTTTGAGCGTGCAAGGTTAAAAACAACATCTACTAGGTTAGGATCTATAATAGATATATTTGCAGGATCTTTGCCATTTAGAATATCTCCTCCAATCCTGCCAATATATTTACCTGTCTTATACGCAGATATGCCTACTGCTGACCAGAATCCATCCTCTGCATGAAATTGTAAAAAGCCAATTTCTGGTAAATTGCTGTTGTTTATTGTCCACTCTACAACTTCTGATGGAGACGTTACATTGCCTTCTTTATCTTTCAACTGATGGTAGGTTAATATGCCTAAAAAATCCGTTTTATTTTGATATTCTTCTACACTTTCTTTCCACTCCTGGAAAGTACTCATCTGAACAACATCTATTACCTCTAAAGGAGAGTTATTTATCGCTTCAAGATAGCGTTCATTAAAAGCATTTACAAGAAAATTGGAGCTTGAACTGTGATCAGCGAAAAGTACAATCTTAGTTGCGTTTGGAAATATTCGTTTGGCTAAGGAAAAAGCTTGATAGTATGGAAATCTTTCAAGAGCGCCTGTAACGGCATGCCCTGGTTTTTCAAGAGAATCTATGCCATCATATTTCTCTGGATCGGTGTTTATTCCACTAAAAATAAAAGGTAGCTTTTTATCAGGATTGTCAATGCTGTATGGCACAGCTACATATTTAAGAGCATTATCGTCATTTACAAATACAATGTCGGGTTTAAAATCCTCGATAATGTCTATTGTCTGTTCTGCTCTCTCTTCTATTTGCTCTGGTGTTACGTATGTTTTTTTGGTATCCATATAGAATGTTTGAAGAGTGTAGTCCATGTTTAGAATATATCCTTTATCTTCGAAGCCATCAATAATTCCTTTTTCAGTATTTATGTCCCAGCTCCAATCTTCATCATAGCTGTGAACGATTAAAACTTTCCTTAGTTCATAACTCTGTTTTCCTTCCGTTGATCCTGTGTCTTTGAAGCTGATTTCCTTTAAAGTATCCTGGTTCATCAAAGAGACGCCACTTATCGTCAAACATGTTGCCAAGACGATAATGAGTACAATCAAATTTTTTTTATTCACCCTATCACTTCTTTTTCCAATTTCCCTTCTAATTTCTTAATTCTTTTCTTCAATTCAATCATCTTAAGTTCACGGTTTACAGTTGCTTTCTTATATCTTTCAAGCTCATCAATTTTCTTCTCCAACTTCCCATATGACGTTTGCAGTTCTCCTACAAGTTCAACAGCTTTCGCATTCGCTTTTTCTAACGCCTCTGTTTTTCTCTTTATCTTATCCTCTGCTTTCTTACGCTCAGTGATGTCAACAAAAGATTCTATCCCTCCAACTATTTCACCCGTCTCATTTCTTAATAAATCAACGTTTTTGGATAATGTGAATTCCTTTCCTTTTGGTGTTGTTATAGTGCATTCGCTACTAAAGATTGGTTTCTCTGTATCTTTATCGTACAGTCTGCATTTTTCAAGACAGGCTGGACAGTTCCAGATTTCGGTACATTTTTTACCGATTGCATCCTCAACTTTAATTCCAGATATTTTCTCTGTTGTTGGTGACCAAGATGTGATTTCGCGGTCCAAATTGACGGTGAATAATCCAGAAGGAGCTGTATTTACTATCAACTCCATTCGTGATTTTGCTTTTCTAACCTCTTCCTCTGCCCTCTTCTGCTCGGTGACATCATTATAAACAGCAACAATTTCACCAGATGGTATTTTATAAACATAATTTTCCCTCCATCTTGCAATCCTATCATCTTTGTATAAGGAAATTGGATGGTGTTCTGGTTTTCCTGTTTTCCACACTCTTTGAAAAACTTCAAAGAGACCAAAATCCTTTACACCTGGAAATGCATCAGTGACACGTTTCCCAAGAATATCTTTTCGTTTTACTCCATCAATCTTCTCCCCCGCTCTGTTGAAATCCTTAAAAACAAAATCATTACCATCATCGACTGCTTCGTAAACCGCAACACCACTGCTCATGTTTTCAAACAGATTCTTAAACCTGTTTTCGCTCCCTTGAATCGTCTCTTCCGCCTTCTTACGTTCGGTAATGTCCTTGGTTGTTCCCTGAAGACCGATTAGTTTACCTTGACTATTGAGAAGCACCTTGCTGGAAATTTCCACATCCACTTCTTCGTTCTTGCTGTTAAGCATTTTGGTTTCGAAGGTAACATGAGTAAAAGTCTTATAATTTGCAATGGCTTTAGTAGCCAATGCACCAACTTTTAAAAACTCTCTTTTCTTGAAATGCGAGCTTATTTTTGTACCCACCCACTGTTCTGGTTTAAAGCCCATTATTCCTTCCAGAGAGGGGCTTAGATAAGTAAATCTCAGCTTGGTATCCATCTTCCAGATACATTCAATAGAATTCTCTGCTAGTAAGCGGTATTTCTCCTCGCTTTCCTTCAGCATTTCCTTCGCCTTTTTCCTTTCGGTGATGTCGGTAAACACAATTTGAACTGCAGGTTTACTCATATATGTAATATGATTGCCTGTTACTGAAACATCAATCTCTTTCCCATCCAACTTGATAAATTTTTCTTCATCGGGTTCACCGAATTCACCATCAACCTCAATCTTCTTCATTCTTTCTGATATAACTCTTTTATAATCTGGATGTACAAAATCAAGAACAGGTTTACCAAGAATCTCTTCTTCTTTTTTTATATTCATAAGTTTTTGAGCAGTTTTGTTAATGAAAACGACCTTCCCTTCAGAATGGATTGCAATAGCTGCGGGATTATTTTTAATCAAATTTCTATATTGCATTTCGCTTTCACGCAAATCATCCTCTGCATTCTTGCGCTCGGTGATGTTTGCACAACCACCTATCCATTTAACAGGCAACCCGTTTCCATCCAAGACAGGTGTACCTCTATCCTCCCAGTAAAGCCATGCCCCATCTTTTTTCCTTATCCGATATTCTTCGTAAATAGGAACGGTGCTTTTCCTGTGAAGTTCAACAGAATCTTTTAATTTCTTCAAGTCATCTGGATGAATAAATTTCACCCATGACTCGATGGTTCGAGGGATTTCATCTTCTTTGTAACCAAGAAATCCATCAAAATTACCAAACCATTCCAAAGTATCGTTTTTTACATCCCATTCATAAATAAGGTCAGTAGACACATTGGCAATCATTCTGAATCGATCATCCATTTTCTTGTGCTCAGTGATATCAACTGCTAGTTCAAAACGGACATCTCTACCATCTGGCCATTTAATCACACGGTCGGTTATACTGTAATCTCTATCAACAGTAGAGTTATGAAATTCCCATCTATACGGTTTATCTTTGTTTTCATCCTTAAAAATGATGTGATTCGTGCAGAACTCACAAGGAGCATCCTTGTTCTGGAATGCTCGATAACATGTTTCACCTAAAAGTTTTTTGTTGAATGTTTTCTGCATTGCTGGATTGACATATAAAATCTCATACGTTTTCGGGTCTGAGACATAGATTATTTCATCCATGCTGTCAAAGATTGATAGCATCTGTTTCCTTTCAGAATCAAGTTCGTCTTCTTTCTTTTTCTGTTCAGTGATATCTTTTGAAACAAAAAGTAACTTATTACCAATAATATTTACAGTACTTTCTAAATAATGCCAGTTTCCTGACCTATTTCTAAAGCGAAATTCAATTTTCTCAGCAATTTCATGTTCTTTTCCAGTCAATAGTTTTTTAGTCTTCATTGAAATATATTTTTTGAGAAGGGGGGTAAGATTTTTTCTATCATCAGGGTGAAGAAAATCAAAACAATTCTTGCCAATTAACTCTTCAGGTTCATACCCCAGGAGTCTTGTATTTGAAGGGCTGATATAAGTATAGACTGGTTTAAATGAAAACGTAGCAATGGAAATTAAATCACTGGTAGTTTCAGCGATTAAACGATATTTATCTTCTGATTTTTTTTGTTCAGTTATATCTTTTGCTACAACAAGTAAATATTTCACTTTCCCATTTTGTTTAATGGGGTACGTGGAAAATTTCATGATATGTTTTCTACCTGATTTTTCATGCAGTTCACTCAAAAAACTCTCAGTAGGTTTTCCCTTGAGGACATTCTTGAATACCGTGAGGTATGTAGGCAAATTACGTTTAGAAAAAACACCATGTAATTTCCAAAAATGTTTTCCAATAACTTCTTCTCCTGAAAAACCTGAAAAAGCAATCCCTGCCTTGTTTATCTTAGCTATCTTTCCATGTTTATCAAGATACAGCATGAGGTCGCTGGTACTTTGGAACAGTAACTCTCTTTCATCAACTGACGAACTACCATGTTGCGTTAGTTCTGTGTTGAATGTCCCGTTTTCAATTTTCTCCTTAAAAAACTCGTCACTCTCATCTGATGTATTCTTCGGCAGTTCTTCAGGAATCTCTAACTCTTCGTAGGAACCTTGTGGTTGACCATGAAGCGTCCCAAGTTTTTCTTCTTCCTTCAACTTTTTTATTATATCGGGTTCATCGGTCATAAAAAATCTCACCCCTAAACATTTTATCAAAAACTTTGATAGATTCTAGATTAAAAGTATGTCTTTTATAAATATGATCTTCTAGCATATCATCTGACCCTCATCACATCTAGCTAAATCACGTTACGAATCCATTGCAGAGATGGTTTCTCTGTATAAAGAATTAATGGAGAAAACTCTGCCAAAAAAACGTTTAAACAAATCCGCTAGGATTTGCAGTTAGTTTCCTACAATGATTGTGACAGACAGTTATTTTACTTAGTTTTTGATTTTTACTATCCAGGCGACTCTGAAAATCTTTCGACGACGGTTGTTGTGAATATAGTTTGGAAACAGTTTCTAATTTTGTCAAATTGCGCTTCGGGTACCACTCATTTCCACTCACTGCGTTCGCTCAAATGGGTGGCATGTCCGCCTCCCTCCGGTTGGCTTAACCCTCAGTGCTTAGGTCATCCAGGTCGCTCCAAGACTTAGACATGGCTAACCCTATCTCTCGAGGCCACCACCGGTCAACGCCCACTTCGTTCGCTATAGACCAGGTGGAATTCTTTCTTTAAATGAAAAAACGCCTGCCGAGTCAAAACATATTAAAGTTGATGCAATTGCAGACGAACATGTATCTGATTTACTCATCGACGAAGATCGCATAAAGCAAGTTATTGTTAATCTTGTTAACAATGCAATAAAATTCTCGCCAAAGGAATCAGATATACATATACGAGCTAAAAAGAAAGACGATGATACAATCCTATTTGAAGTACAAGATTTTGGAAGAGGCATACCAAAGGATAAAAAAGATGCTATCTTTGAAACATTTTATCAAGTTGATTCTAGTACAGATGTAAAATTTGGTGGTGCTGGTCTCGGTCTCTCGATTTCTCGTGGTATTATACTTGCCCATGGTGGTGAAATATGGGTTGAAAGTGAAGAAAACAAAGGTAGCACATTCATATTTACACTGCCAGTCAAGCCGGTGCGAGACGTTGAGGGTACATTCAGAAAGATGGATATATTTGGAATTGGGAATAAAGAGTTATAGGAGATGATTAGAAAACATATTTAAAAATGAAAATAAACCTAGGGAATGCCGCCATCACTTTTAAATCTCCGAAAAACACTGATTTATCTTTATTTTATCTCTGTATTTATTTTTTCCTCGCTGCTATTAAATAATAAAACATATATACTCTTATACTAATAATATTTGATAGAAGGTGCCTAAATATGAACAAAAAAATTACAATAATTATGCTATCAGCCATTTTTCTAGCAGTTACTTATTCACCTACGTCACTTGTAGCAGAGACTTCATTAGAAGATCAACAAAACTTCAGGGTTATCTGGGCAGATTCAAATATAAGCATCGACGTATCCTCACAACTAGATGAACCTGTCAGCATATCAGAAACAAAAGAAATAGATATAACAGTTAAATACAAGTTGGATCTAGGTGAATTTTTCGCAAAACTCCGTTTTGATGGAATAATAAACAGACTGATTTTATTCAGAATTATTAGCAAGGATATACCATCTGCAGATATCAACCTGAGTGTGGAATGCCCTAAATGGTGTACTGCAACCGTGGAACCATCTAACGTTTCAATTAAAATAAGCGATGAATTCAAGGAGGCGAAAGCCAAAGTAACATTTTCTATCAATAAAACCGCACCTGCTTTTGAATCAAGCGATATTACCATAAAAGCAGAATATAAAAACAAAAATAACTGGGGGATACATAATTCCAATAATAAAACAACTGTCTCATTTATGCCGGCGTACGTATCTGGATTAGACTATGAACTGAAAGCAGAACAGAATATTTCTCCTGTTAACAAGACAACCATACCAATAAACATCACAAACACCGGAAATGGAGAAACAATTGTGAGTATAAAAATAGAAAACCCTCCTAAAAACTGGAACATATCCGTAGACTCAGAAATAACGATGTCTGTTGGAGCGACAAAACAGATAGATCTAATTATCATTCCTGTAAAAATCTTTAAAAATGAGACAATACAACTTACACTTACACCGAAATCAACCTGTTCTGATACAAGTATAGGTGCTGAATACTTGGACGGAAAATCAGTCTCATTAAGCGTGACCCTATCAAATGATGGTAGCTTTAAAGAAGAAAACCCTCCTGGATTTGAAATACTGATATTAATTCCTATTGTCGTTCTTGTGGCAGCAGTCATCCTGATAGTATTCTTGAAAAGGAAAAAACAATAAAAGCAATATTTTTTCACCAATTTTTCGCTATAAGCTTATAAGTTGGAATTATACTCTATGGGAATCTTGACTAACACAGGTTTTCTTATGACGCAAAGTATAGAACACATAGATGAAATATTCAGACTACTCAAAAAAGAACTAGAACAATACCGCCTTCCAATTGTTTCACGTGCAGAAGGAAAGGAAATAATTCATACTCCATTTACCACTTTGATATCCTGCATTTTGAGCCTTAGAACAAAGGATGAAGTGACAGAACTAGCATCAATCCGATTATTGAAGAAGTACAACACTCCAGAAAAACTAATACAACTTTCAGAGGAAAAGATACAATCATTGATTTATCCAGTCGGTTTTTACAGAACAAAGGCAAAACGAATAAAAGAAATATCAAAAACAATACTGGATAATTACTCTGGAGAGGTTCCAAAGAATTTTGACGAACTTCTAAAATTGAAAGGCGTTGGAAGAAAAACTGCAAACATTGTGATGGTATATGGTCATAAAGAACAGGGATTTATACCTGTAGATGTACACTGTCATAGAATTCCAAACCGCTTGGGGTGGATCAAAACAGAAAATCCTGAACAAACAGAAAACACGCTCAAAAAGATACTGCCAGAAAAATACTGGGGTGATTTCAATCACCTGTTTGTTCTATTCGGTAAAACCATTTGCGTTCCAGTTTCACCATTTTGCAGTCGATGCCCCATACAACAGCACTGTAAACAAATAGCTGTGACAAAAAATAGATAGTGCCTTTTTACACTCCAAACTTTATGGGTTCTTTTGTAGTTTCAGATATTCTTCTACCTCTCCGACTGTTATATCTTCCTTATCGCTTATCATGTCCACTAGTTTGTCTTTTTCATTCCAGTCAGCATAATACTTTTTTTGTGCACCGCTCATAGCAAAGCTAATTCCCTTGCTTTCTGCAAGTTTTTTCAATTGTTTTTCTGTCAATTCATCCAATAACTCTTTCTTTATAGACATCTTTTTTCCTCCTATTATATGACAATGTATTTTACAAAGGCAGTTATACATCCCATTGCTCGGTATAATATGGAAGACTAAATTAAACTTTTCTATTATTTTTATATATGAATTTTTTCAAAATAAATCACGAAAATAATCGATTAACTTATTAATAGGAAATAAGATTCTATTTTTGGAAAGTGAGAGGATGGGATGCAAGAAGACAATGATAATTATTTTTCTAGAGATGATAAGAGGCCTCTAATTACAAGATCTCTAAGAAGAAGCAACATTAGAAAAAAGATTGCTGAGTACCTTTTTGAGATAAGCCCTAGTGGTAGTTATACTTCTGAGATAGCATATCATGTTAAAACTACACCTACTAATGTCATAGGGGCTATAAGAGGAATGGAATCTAGATATAGAGAGGATGAATCGCTTCTCAGTTTGAATATAGTTGAGCAGACAACCAGTGGCAAGGACATAAAGCTATACAAGCTCACAGATTTTGGAAAAGAAGTCGTGGGAACCCTTAAAAAATAGCTGGAGTTCTTCTGATCTTAAGTTGCTAAAAGGTGCAGTTAGACAATATCAGAATAACCGCTGTTTTTATGCTTGGTATCATCCAAAAAATATCTTTGCAATATTGTATAACAAGTGATATTCTGCATTTTCAAAGGGATTGTACGAACTATCTATTAGGTAGTTGGACTTCTAATTATTTCCCTAAAGAGTCCAAGACCCTGCTTGCCTTCCTTGCGGAATCGTGCCACTTTGGTTTGTATGTTTTACGGATTTCTCTGTCGTATTCTTCTAGGCTGATTGTTTTTAGGATCTCCAATCCCTCTTCGTAGTTTGCTCTGATGTTTTTATTGATTGCTCTGCCAGTTCCACCAAACATCAAAAAGGGTAAACTTCCTAGAAGTCTAAATCCTATTGGAAGTCCTTCTGGTTGCCAGACACCTTTGGCTGGTTTGATCCAAAGAGCGGCTGGATCCTCACCAAAATGAGGAATCGGGACCTTTTGTGGTGGACCATGATAAAAATCTGCGGAAACATCACTGATGGCCCATTTCCCATCTATTAATGACTCGCCGCTTCCATGAAGGACAAAAAAATTGAGGTTATCTACCCATTTTTGCACAAGAGGGTCAGCCGACATATAAAGATTATATAGCGCCTCTACTCCCTGTGGGCTATATAATCTGTATCGTGACTTAATGCCTGCTACTCTGCAGAGGGCAATAAATAAATTCAGTTTGTCGATGCAGGTTCCATGTCCCCATCTAAGACATTCTCCTGCTGTTTTTGGACTTGAAAAATCGATTCGTATACTACCATTCACGAATTTGAAAACGCTTTCGGCATAATCCCAATCTGATTTCTTATATGCCCCTAATTTATTTGCCATGGCTATTATGTCTGGGTCAATGGGGTCACACAGAAATGTTGGCCGAAGGTATCTTTCGTTGGAATTGCAATGTTTCATATCTTTTGTGAACTTTGGAATTTTATAGGGGAGTTTTTTCGGTCGAAGATTTTGCGGCCCATCTGGAGTACCTTTGTTTGCGTTCATTACTAGTAATGGATGACGTATAGATAGAAAGATAAGTGATGGTATTGATCTTCCAAACGTTTTTGTCCAGTCAAGATCAAAAAAGTATCCTTTTTCTTTCCACTCTCTGAGGCCCATCCTAATTACCTTTTTTTCGCTCGACTTTCTTGAATTCTTCAGCCATGAGCCCTCTCATGAGGTTTGCGCAACCTTTGGCTTCGGCACCAGCCATTCTGGTTATATCAGATTCTAGTACAGGTCCAGGTTTGTTACAGATTGGGCATCTCTCCAATAATTTAACTCGATCACCAGTGATAATGTATCCAGGGTAGCTATTTGCAACTGGATCGAGGAATGCAAATCGTCCCCATTCATCATATCCAAGATGTCCTTGATTATCATCCAAGACCATTGGATGTATCCATGGATGAAGATGTTTATAGCGTCCTTCGCAGGAGATGGCTATTCCATTCATCTCAGACATTCCATAAAGATCTAAGTATCTGTCTGCGGGTATCCCTAATGTATCCTCTACCATTGTCGCAAATTCTTGTTCAGATATCTTCCTGTTTTCAAATATTTTCCATCCGCCGCCAGTCAAAACGAGGCTGTTACTTTCACCGAAATTGAGTTTCATCCCTCTTTCCTTCATTTTTAGCATCATACTATAAAGTTGGAAAGGGGGAGTAACCATGTATATTTGTTCTCCTGTTTTATCAAGTTTTTCCAGCAAGTCCAGCATTTTTTCTTCACCTTTTATCATTGCTTTTTTCAGAGCTCTTAATATAATCTTCTCCTTGAAACTCTTGGCATGACCGGTAGACATTAGCCTGGCTATGGACATACTGATTTCACGATCTGTGAGAAAATGTCGCTTTGGTTCACTGAATACATAGCCTATTTCTCCAAGCCATCTTCCAATTGTGAGAAATGTATTTGGAGATCCAGGATAAACATAATGGGGCTCATCTTTTGGTGGAGCGATTTCGACAAGAGATCTCACAAGTGCATAATAAAAGCGGTGAAAAGTGACTTTGTCTCTGAACATAAAACTATAATGGCCAGTTGTCCCCGAAGAGTGATTCACAAGCCCTTCTATTCTATCTTGTGCCCATCTTAAAAATCCCTGCAAATCTTTTCCTCCGTAATCGT
>Ga0255366_10069_pt1 | contig 16734 bp, 13 predicted proteins | sample ANMaggSeSYBR01C4_FD_182086 | JGI IMG/M metagenome (GOLD analysis project Ga0255366, IMG submission 182086) | Sediment cell enrichment communities from methane seep in Santa Monica Basin, California, United Staets - ANME aggregate JGI... | ecosystem: Environmental > Aquatic > Marine > Cold seeps >... | reverse complement strand
TAATTTAACCCAATACCAGGCCGGGGCATCCGTTACATTTTACCCTAAAGGCAATCTTGATGTTTACTCGGTTACTTCAGCAGTATCAGCATGGGAAGATAAGGATAACCGCTTAACTTTTGAAGAACTAATCGGGGTAAAATTGATTGAAAAACTCTGGATGGAAGGTTCTGTTTTGTTTGGGAATATGATCAACTACAATGAAAAGAATGCTTATGTCGTTTATAATTCTGGTGATAAAATAAAACTAAGGGTTGGAATAAATATGATCGTACCTTTGTCGGATAAGATTGAAATTTCAGTTCGATATCAATATTTTAATAATGAAGGTTCGTGGTTCCGTCTTAATGAGAATTACGATGCACAAATATTTAATTCAGAATATCAAAATCATACAATAATAGGAGGAGTAACATGGAAACTTTAAGGAAATTTTTATTATTATTTTTGGTCGGTATACTTGTTACGATGAACGTAAATGCCCAGGACACACAAGCCATTCAGGAAGCTTTTGAGCAAAGTTATCTTTCTGAATATTATGGAGAGTACTCAAAAGCCATTGATGCGTTAAAAGGGGTTTATGCTGAAGATTCATACGAGATCAACCTACGGTTGGGATGGCTAACATACATGGCAGGTTTTTTCACTGAATCAACAGCCTACTATCAAAAAGCCATTGACCTGAAACCTTTATCCATTGAGGCCAGGCTGGGTTACGTTTATCCCACATCTGCACTTGGAAACTGGGAACAAGTAAAAACACAATATAATGAAATATTAAAGATTGATCCCCAAAACACGCTCGCAAATTACCGCCTTGGCTCTATTTATTACGGAAATGAAGATTATACTACAGCTATTAAATATTTTGAAAAAGTGGTCAATATTTACCCATTCGATTATGATGGCCTCCTCATGTACGCATGGACAAACCTGAAATTAGGCAAGTTCCGTGAAGCAGAAGTGTTGTTCAATAAAGTCCTGATGAACCAACCTAATGACAAATCAGCGCTGGAAGGTTTGGCGGAAATAAAGTAGTTATTGGTTATTTGTTATTGGGTTAATCAGAAAAATACAGAACCCTCCATGGGAGTCCTTCGGACAAAACGTTGAACTCAGAACTTTAGTTTTTTTGTTAAATTTTTATTAAATAAATTGGTTTAATAAGTCCAAAACTTCTACAACCCCTATCACTTTTGATCTTTGAGAAATCTATGGCAGAAAACTGCTAAAAATTATTTTGGCGGAATTCTGCTATGGATTTGGCCAACTTATGATTAAATTTGCATTTATTGAGGTTAAAAAATAAATTCACAAAAACAAACCATTATGACTGGATCAATTGCTTTAGATGTAGTTATAGGCTTGCTATTTATTTACCTGCTCTATAGTCTGCTTGCAACCATTATCTTTGAATTCATTTCAGAAATTATTGGAATCCGAACTCGTGTCTTTGAGTATTATCTTAAACTGATGCTCACAGATCATGACAAATTCTCATTCAGAAATCAAGCAAACTGGTTTTATAGCAAACCAAAAGACTTTAGAACAGAATTTCTAAATCAGCCATCAATTAAAAACCTTACTAAGCATCGTCGAAAAAATTCATTAATTAAATCTGGTCCATCATATTTAAGTTCACAAACATTTTCAGAAGGGCTTATCGATTTACTCGTATCTGAAGGAAATGGTGATAATGAACTAAAAAGGATAGAAAGTGGGATAAAAGTATGGAAAGAAAAAACGGATGGGGTGAAATTGGAAGAAAAAACATCAAAACAATTAGAAAGATTAATGCAGAAGGCCAACGGTGATGTGGATCGATTTAAGATTGCCCTTGAAGATTGGTTTAATGCTACCATGGAAAGATGCGCCGGGGGATTCAAGCAGATAACTCAGCAGTGTCTAATAATTATCGGATTATTTGTAGCAATAAGTTTTAATGTAAACTCAATATACATTGCCCAAAAACTTGCTACGAATAGTACTGCCAGAGAACAGATAAGTATCATGGCTGAAAATGTAAGCAAGCGAGAACTAGAGGAAATTAAGCTAAATGCAAAAGAAAATCTGGAAAATGCAAATGAAGTTTTAGGGCTTGGTTGGAAAGACCCTTGTGATATATCATGGAAAAATTTCATTGGATGGTTGATTACTGCATTTGCAATATCATTAGGATCCCCGTTCTGGTTTGACCTATTGAATAAATTCATGCGACTTCGTACTTCCATTCCTGCTGCGACGAGCACAAATGGAGAACAAAATAAAGAACAACAAAAAGACATAAAAGGATGAGCAATGATAAATCCATAAAAGGCACAACAAATTGTCGGCTATTTAAACGTTCTGCTCCAGATGCAAATTCTGAGAAATTAGGTATTTGGGAGAAAGGGGAAAAAGTCACCATTATTTCAAAAACTAAAGGTTCCGCATTTGAAGGATCGGATGAATGGTATGAGTTAGATGGGGGAATTTATAGTTGGGCAGGGGGAATAATTACTGCTTCATATAACCAAATTGAAAATTATAAAGATACATCTAACGACTATTCTAGTATCAATATAAATCCACAATTATTAACTTATTCCGAACCTCATAAGTTTATAGGAGTTGACAAAGCACATAAGAAAACTTTGGGAGAAAATGTAAAGATTGGACTAATTGAAAATGATTTTCCTACTTCAATGTTAGATTCCGGTATATTTAACAAAATTGAACTTATTAATCTAACCTCGGAAAATTATGATTGTCCTTATTGGGAATCTCATGGTTTTAGAATGGCTAGTCTAATAAATGCATTACCAGTCGACAACCAGTGCATAGGAATTGCACCAAAAGCAGAACTCTATATATTTAAAATTAATGTAATAAATGGGAATAAAATTCCTATTAATGAAAGTTTTCAAGAACTATTTAAGAACGATTTACTATCTAAAATGGATATTGTTAACATTAGCCAAAACTTTAATAATCCGGTAAATATAGTAAGCGAAAAAATAAAGGAGTTAAACCATATATCTTTCGTAATCAGTGTTGGAAATAATGTTAATTATATTAAATATCCTGCACGCATAGAAGAGGCTATTTCTGTAATGGAAGTGTCAGTTTACAATAATATTTTAAGTCCAAAACGAAAAAAAGAAGATAATGATAAAATCTTAGAAGATCCTCTATTAGACTATTGTGTTCCTTCAAATAAGATCTTTTTATTAAGCAAATTATCTAGCTCTCAAACAGAAATCTTTAATGATGCATATTCATCAGAAGCAGCAGCAATACAAACTGGTGTAATAGCAATAGCAAATTCCCTTAACAGAAAACATTCTGATAGTATTAAAAATCAAAACAAATATCGTTATACAAATTTAAATCTATTATTATGAAATCAATTACTTTATTATTAGTAGCAGCAATTATATGTATTTCAACAATTGCTCAAACAGTTAAGATTGACTTAAGCTTATCTCCAAAAGGTAAACACAAATTTCCTTCCCTTGGAGAACTTGAGATTACCAAAATTGAACTCTTAAATGTAATTCCAGGTGCTAGTTATGAAGTCGAATTCTATAAAATTCAAAATTTACCTGATCCATTAAATTTTGAAAATTTAGCAAGTCCTTCAAGTGGAGATGTTAAATGCGATGAACTTGAAAGATTGCATGGCGAACTTACTAAAGATTATTCAATTCGAAAATCCAGTGGTGATCTAAAGAAACATATTGAATCAGAAATTGCAATTAATGTTAAAAAATTCAATCATCTTTACAAAGATGCAGATGATAAATGTAAAAATAATCCGGAGTTGAAAAAGCTATTTGACGAGATAGAAAAGGGGATAAGTGTTGAATATGAATTAGCCAATAAATTTATCATATCTAAAAATGATAAAGTAATAATTAAAATAAAACGTGACAATTTTGAATGGGTATTTGAATTTGGCAATGAGCCTTCTAGGTGGCATATTTCATATGGTTTTGGATTTACACCAAAAACATTAGAACCTTCAACTTATTTCCTCCAAGAGGTTGATAGCTCTTCATATTCAATCACAAAAAAAAATAATCCTTCTGGAGGGGACTTAAGGTTTTTACCAACAATTCATGCAAATTATATATTTACAAATCAAGAGAAAAAAATGCAAGCAGGAATTACAGCAGGACTTGGCGCTAATACAGAAAATATTGCCGTTTCATTAGGTCTGAGTAGTTTTATTAATTATAATATTGGAATAACAATCGGAGTGGCAGTATATAGTATGGATAAACTTAATAGTAATTATAATGAATCAGATATTATTTCTGAAAACTTAGAGTTTGATCAGATCCATGAAAAAGTTTTTAGACCAAATTTGTTTTTCTCCTTGAACTTAAGGTTGGGTAAAAATCCATTTGAATCCAAATGAAAAATAGAATAACATAATTTTATTATTGTAAATTATATAAAACAGTCCTGTTGATAAATTATCAATAGGACTTTATTTATTCTGTTACCCATCCACAAACCCAAACCACCCCTTCGCAAATTCAATGTGAAAATTCTACCAGTTGCTGCATTTTTCTGCCTAACTTTACAATACATATTAATAATTTAAAGAGAAAGTAATTGAAATGCAGCAAACTTACCTGGAAGCCAAAAACCAATAACAATTCTTCGTGGTTCTCCGTGCCTCCTTCGTGATGCTTCGTGTAATAACTCTTTCATTAATTCAATTTGATTATCGTAATTTTGCCGTAAATGGAATTGTTCAATTATAAATCCCGCATAGTAAATATCGGAGATGTTCCAATGGGTGGTAACAATCCAATCCGTATCCAATCCATGACCTCCACAAAAACCATGGATACCGAAGCAACGGTTGCCCAGTCCATCCGGATGATCGAAGCAGGGTGTGAATATATAAGGATCACTGCGCCGGGAATTAGAGAAGCAGAACACCTTGCAGTTATAAAAAATGAGCTTAAAAAAAATGGTTATTCAACACCCTTGATTGCAGATATTCATTTTCAGCCCAAGGCTGCAGAAGTTGCTGCCAGAATCGTGGAAAAGGTTCGCATCAATCCCGGCAATTATACCGATAGAAACAAAGGAAAAGTTGAATATTCAGAATCTGAATACGCTGCTGAAGTTGACAAGATCAGGAAAAGTATCAGGCCATTAATTAATGTCTGTAAAGAATATGGAACAGCCATACGTATTGGCAGCAATCACGGCTCATTAGCCGAAAGGATTTTAAACCGTTATGGTGACACACCTCTCGGTATGGTGGAATCGGCACTTGAATTTGTGAGGATATGTGAAGATCTTGATTTTCATAACATCATACTCTCTATGAAGGCCAGCAACGTAAAAATAATGGTTCAGGCAAACAGGTTACTGGTTCAGAAAATGATTGAAGAAGGAATGAATTACCCATTACATCTTGGCGTAACCGAAGCCGGTGATGCCGAGGACGGCAGGATAAAATCAGCGGCAGGTATCGGGTCATTACTGATGGATGGAATTGGGGATACCATAAGGGTTTCTTTGACTGAAGATCCTGAGAATGAAATTCCGGTGGCAATGAAGATAGTTCAGAGTTTTGGGTTCAGGGTTCAGGGTTTTGAATTACAGGAAAACGAATCCTCTAAAGATAAAAAACCATTGGTCAATCCATTTCAATATAACCGGAAAATTTCCTCTAAGCAAGGTTTGATCGGTGATGGTCAACCGCCTGTAGTGATCTTGAATGAGAATGATTTTAATCATGAAGATATACATGAATCATTCCTACCTGATTATTTATTTACGTCTGAAAATAAGTTGAAATCAGTTGATGGTTCAGGAACAAAACATGAGTTTAAAACTATCAATGCAAATAAGGATTATAAAATTGATTTTAGTAATATTGGTAATTCGATTTTAGTAATCAAGTCTGATGAGGAATGTCCAATTCAGAAAACAAAAAAAGTTATTTTGAAATTGGTGGATCAAGGGAATTTAAATCCTATCATTCTTAAAAGAAAATATTCAGGTTTATCAAAAGAAGAGTTCCTTATTAGGGCAGCTGACTGTTCTTATCTTCTTGTAGATGGAATAATAGATGGAATCTGGTTACAGGCTGAAAACTTAGACAGCATGACAATTTGCGAGACAGCTTTTGGGATTCTTCAGGCTACCGGCGACAGAATATCGAAAACCGAATACATAGCCTGCCCATCATGCGGCAGAACCTTGTTCAACATCCAGGAAACTTTACAAAAAATAAAATCGGAAACTTCTAATTTGAAGGGATTAAAAATAGCCGTAATGGGTTGTATTGTAAATGGCCCCGGTGAAATGGCCGATGCTGATTATGGTTACGTGGGTACCGGACCGGGTAAAATTACACTTTACCGGCGCAACCTCCCTGTTAAGAAAAACATCAATGAGGATAAAGCAGTTGACGAAATGATTAAGTTAATAAAAGCAGATGGGAATTGGATTAATTGATACCGGATTTATGTACAAGAAAAAATTCATATCATCCATCATATTTTTCACAATTATTTTGCTAAAACTATCAGTTTCACAACAATTGGTTATCAATGAATTCATGTCGGCAAACAACAATGTGCTTCAGGATGATTTTGGCGAATACTCCGACTGGATAGAAATATATAATCCTTCACCGCAAACCTTTAATTTACTAAATTGGTGTCTGTCGGATGACCCAGATGATATTGAAAAATGGTCATTTCCTGATTTATTAATTGAACCTGACAGTTTTTTATTGGTTTTTGCCTCTGGGAAAGATACCATAACCGCCCTTAATATTCATACCAATTTTAAGATCAAATCTGAAGGCGAGCCTTTGATATTAAGTGATAACCTTGGAAATATAATTGATCAGACAGAAGCAATAGAATTGGTATTTAATCAATCATACGGACGATTAATTGATGGTGGCGGTCAATTTGAAATATTTTATTCGGGCAGCCCCGGCACAAGCAACAGCAATAATATTACCCTGAACAACTTGACAATTTCACATCCTGCCGGATTTTATGTTGATTCGATAGTTTTGGATATCGTTTCATCCAAACCTGAAGATGTTATTCATTTCACGTTCGATGGATCCTGCCCAACTTTAGAATCTCCTGTCTTTAACAATCCTATAACCTTAAAGCCGGGATATAGCACTGCCACCAATATTTCTCAAATACCTACTACTCCTTTGGAGGGTCCATGGCAATTGTCTCAGTTTATCTGGAAACAGCCCGATGACAATATTTTGATGGCAGATGTTATCAGGTACAGATCTTTTTCCGGTCAAAACCCTTCGAGTGAAATATTTTCCAAATCCTATTTCCTTGATGACAGTATTTTTGAAAGGTTTACTTTCCCTGTTATTTCAGTTATTACAGATAGTTTGAATTTATTTGATTATGATACAGGGATATATATTCCCGGAAAAAGGTATGATGAGTTAGGCTGGGGCTGGTGGCCTGAAGGAAACTATATCAATAATGGAAAAGAATGGGAACGATATGGACATGCAGAATTGTTTGAAGATAATGGAGAATCTTCAATATCCCAGGATTGTGGAGTAAGGATTTCCGGTGGATGGAGTGCTGTTATGCCTCAAAAAAGCTTAAGGATCACTGCTTACAAAGAATATGGAAATAATAATTTTAACTACCCGATTTTTCCTGAATCTGAATATAGTAGTTATAAAAACTTTGTTTTACGCAATTCAGGCAATGATTTTATTTATTCTCATTTCAGAGATGTCTTTATGCAAAGCTTACTTTCCGGCCTTGATATGGAATTGCTGGCTTTCAGGCCATCCGTTGTTTATATAAATGGTAATTATTGGGGTATTCACGGTATAAGGGAAAGGTACGACGAACACTATTTTAACCGCCATTTCGATTTGAATGAAGACAGTTTGATAGTGGTAAGTGTTTGTGGTTCACAGGAAATTGGTGATAACCAGGACTACCATGACATGAAAAATTTTATCAACGAAAACAGCCTGGCCATTCAAAGCAACTACATATATGTTAAAACCAAAATTGATATTCTGAATTTTATAGATTATCATATCGCCGAAATATATTTTGGCAACAATGACTGGCCCTGTAACAACAACAAAGCGTGGAAAACGACACAATCCGATTCAAAATGGAGATGGTTGATTTTTGACCTTGATTTTGGTTATGGGCATAATATCAATTATCAACACAATTTTTTGGAGGATGCTCTGGCGGTTAATACCAATTGCGATTGTTCAACATTTTTGTTGAGGAAATTGCTTGAGAACGAAGAATTCAAACAACAATTTATCGACAGATATGCACTTCATTTGAACACAACATTTCACCAGGACACCGTAATTAACAAAATAAATGAATTTGCTACATTATTCAATAGCGAGATAAAGTTTCATATCCAAAGATGGCATCATCCTCAAAATTTCACACAGTGGGAAAATGAAGTTGAGGCATTGATCGAATATGCAACCTACAGGCCTTGCTTTTGTGCAGAACATCTCATAACTAAATTTGATCTTGATGAATTTGGTTTTGATTGCAACTCATCTATTCTGGATTCATCCATTAATATATCCCCCTTTAGTATTTATCCTAATCCAGGTAATGGCATTATTTATATAGAGAATCATGATATAGGGCAATTCACAACCGAGTTAAAAGTAATTAATGCAACAGGTCAATTAGTTACAAACTACAAATTCAACTTTGAAAGATACGAAACAAAAATGTTTAATTTATCGGAATTGGATGGTGGATTGTATCTCATCATCATTTCGATTGATAATGCAGTATATGCTGAAAAAATTATAATAGAATAACCATCAAAACATTAATGAACAAAATAATGAAGCAATACAATATTAAAATAAAAAATAAGTTAAAATGTCTGATTCAATTACTTTTACCCGCAAATAGAACTGGAATGTTTTACAATTACCTGATAAAAAATATTTTATTGTTTTTAATAATAACTCCATTTACTTTATTATCCCAGGAAATAGGTATCGGTGAATGGAGAGACCACTTACCATACGAAAATACAGTTTCGGTTACGGCAAGCAGTCAAAAAATATACTGTGCCACCCCTTACAGTATGTTTTATCTTAATAAAACAGACAATAGCATTAACCGTCTTACAAGGATTTCCGGGCTAAGTGATATCGGTATTGTTAAAATTGGTTTTAGCAAAGATTATAATACTTTATTGATCGCCTACAGTAATACCAACCTTGACCTGATTAAGGGAAACACAATCATTAATATGCGCGATATTCTTAACAGCAGCGCAGTTACTCCGGAAGAAAAGGTAATCAATAATCTTATTTTTATAGATAATCTTGCTTACTTGTCATGCGGTTTTGGAATAGTGGTTCTTGATATGGAAAATGAAGAAATTGTTGACACTTATTATATCGGACCAAATGGCATTCACCTGAATGTTCTTGACCTTGCTTACAACGATACTTCATTTTTTGCGGCAACTGAAAGTGGAATTTACACGGCCTATATTGATAGCCCGAACCTGGCATACTTTGGCTCATGGTCAAAAGATGAATCATTACCATTTCCAAATGCAACGTACAGTCATATAACTTTTAACCAGGACAAATTATTTGTAAATAAGTACAGCACTGCTTATGCCAGTGATACCATTCTTTATTATGACAATTCACAATGGAATTACAATAACCTTTTTCAGCATGGTAACGTCAAAAACATGAGGACATTTGACGATATACTTTATATTACACATGCATACTATATACGTGGATACACTACAGATTTGAATGAAGTATTAAACATCTGGACGTACAATTATGAAGTGAATCCAAATTCAAGAGATATGATCGTTGATGACGATATTATCTGGATTGCTGATGGCGCAAAAGGTTTGGTTAGGAGAAATAGCGGAAATGATTTTTCTTATATTTACCCCAATGGCCCACAAATACCAGATGTATTTGATATGTCGATTGCCAACAATAAATTGTGGGTAGTTGCCGGCGGCAGGAATCTAAGCTGGAATAGTTTGTTTAAATATGGAAATACATCTTCGTTTATTGATGAGGAATGGATCACTTTTAACAAAAACAATACCCCTGCCCTGGATAGCATAAGAGATTTGGTTACTGTAGCGGTAAATCCGACCAATTCAAACCAGGTATTTATGGGTTCATGGTCGCTGGGCATGGTTGAATTCGAAAATCAGGAATTTAAAGGATTATATACTCCTGAAAATAGCGGACTTAGTTATAAGTCCAATGAAGGGCCACCCGTATGTAAAGTCGGTGGGCTTGCTTTTGATAATTCAGGGAATTTATGGGCAACAAGTTCTTATGCTGAAAGAATACTTTCTGTGAGGATACCTGACGGATCGGATTTAGGAGATTGGTATTCCTTTAACCTGGGTTCCTTTTCAAGCACACAGGATGTCGGCCAATTGATCATTGATTCGTACGATCAGAAATGGATAATGGTGAGGGCTGAACATTCATTGATAGTATTCAATGATAATGGTACGATTACACAACCCGGAGATGACCAGGTAAAAATCCTGTCATCGGCCAGTGGGAATGGCGCTATACCAGGCAATAAGGTTTTCAGCATTGCGAATGATAATGATGGTGAAATATGGATAGGTACGGATGAAGGTGTTGCCGTTATTTATTCCCCCGAAAATGTCTTCTCAAATTATAATTTTGATGCCCAGAGAATTTTGATCCCGCGTAACGATGGAACAGGCCTCGCTGATATTCTACTGGAATTTGAAACAGTTACAGCTATTGCTGTGGATGGTGCAAACAATAAATGGATTGGCACCGATCGTTCAGGTGTTTTTCATCTTTCACCCGACGGGCAAAAAGAGCTTCAGCATTTTACAGAGCAGAACAGCCCTCTTTTTTCAAATAATATTACCAGCATCTCCATCAACCAAACTACCGGAGAAGTCTTTTTTGGAACAGCTAAAGGAATTATTTCATATAAAAGCACTGCTACAGGCGGTTCAGAAACAATTGTTAGCGCTTATGCCTATCCAAATCCGGTAAGATCAGGATATAACGGACCCATCGCCATTATCGGTTTACCTGAAAATGCTGATTTCAAAATCACAGATATCAGCGGCAAATTGGTATACAGTGGCATCGCACAAGGAGGTCAGGCTATTTGGTACGGAACAACCCATGAAGGAAGGAGAGTTCAAACCGGGGTATATATGGTATTTGTAACTGACATTAATGGTCCAAATTCAGTAACAACAGAAAGTCGGGGATCAAGGATTGTTGCAGGTGACAAGACCAATTCAACTTTAGTGACCAAAATCCTTTTCATAAACTGATGCTTCACAACACGAGGGGCATAATTTTTCAACAGACCAAGTATTCGGAAACAAGTATAATTGTCAAAATTTATACAGAACTTTTTGGCCTGCAATCATATTTGATCAAGGGGATCAGGAATAAAAAATCACTCATTAAACCTGCACTATTAGAACATTTGACGCTGGTTGACCTCGTTGCTTACCATAAAGAAAAAAAGGACATTCAGCATATAAAGGAAATCAAAATAGGATACCCCTTAAAAACCATCCATACTGATATCAGGAAAAGTTCAATTATTATTTTTTTAAATGAAATTCTGTACAAAGTAATAAGGGAGGAAGAAGCCAATCCATCGCTTTTTTCCTTTTTGTATAACTCAATACAATCTTTGGACTTACAGGAAAAATCAATCTCTAATTTTCATTTGATCTTTCTGATCCATTTAACAAAGTACCTCGGATTCTTTCCGAATAATAATTATTCACCCCAATCCCGCTATTTTAATTTACAAGAAGGAGTTTTTACCAGTAACAAAAGCGACTTAATTGTTGAAAAACTTTTTAGCGAATATCTTTCAAAACTGACGATAACCGGTCTTGAGAAACAGGAGGCGTTTTCAATTTTACCGCAACACAGAAATGATTTATTGGAGATTATTTTAAGATACTATCAACTTCACATGCCAGTTGCCTTGAACATTAAATCTAATACAATATTACAAACAGTCTTAAACGATTGATCTTCTAAAAATCCTTTAACTTAAAACCAAAAACCGTTTCAAACGATTTTAAAAGTTTTGATTTTACTTCATTCATATTTACTTTCTTGCCCAGCTCCTTTTCCATTGATGTAACTCCCTTATCCACAAAACCGCATGGATTGATATAATTATAATAATCAAGATTTGTATTCACATTAAAAGCAAAACCATGCATGGTAACAAATCGGCTTGCTTTTACACCGATGGCGCAGATTTTCCTTGCTTCCGATGGTTTATCAGTATCTAACCAAACTCCTGTACCTCCTTCAAACCTTTCACCTTTAATACTATATTCGCTTAAAGTATTGATGACAGCTTCTTCAATTTTATAAATGTATTGCTTTACACCAAGTGAAAATTCCTCAAGATTAAAAATAGGATATCCAACAATCTGGCCGGGGCCATGGTATGTTATATCACCACCCCTGTCAATTTTATAAAACTCAACACCCTTTTTCTTTAATAGTTCAGAATTGATAAGTAAGTTCTCTTCTGAACCACTTTTGCCCAAAGTATATACATGCGGATGTTCGCAAAACAGAAGATAATTGTAATTGGTATTCTGTTCACAGACCGGAAGTTCATCATTGTACTTTTTAATCTCCATTACCTGCCCGAACAGGTTTTTCTGGTAATCCCAGGCTTCCTGATATCGGATCATACCCAAATCCTTAAAAATCACATTTCTCTCATTTGTAATTTCTGTAGCCATTAAATTACATGTTTTTCTGCATGGTAAGAAGATCGTACAAGCGGACTGCTTTCAACATATCGAAACCCTTTTTCGATTCCTGTTTTTCTATATTTTTCAAATAATTCCGGAGTAATGAACTCCTTCACTGCGAGATGCCGTTTGGTAGGCTGTAAATACTGCCCGATGGTAAAAACTTCACATCCCACCGCCCGAAGATCATACATGGTTTCATATACTTCCTCTTCTGTCTCGCCAATGCCTACCATAATTCCTGATTTAGATCTTACGCCAGCTTCTGAAATGAATTTTACTACCTTCAAACTTAATTCATACCTGGCTTTACTTCTAACAATGGGAGTAATTCGTTTAACAGTTTCCAGATTATGAGAAATCACTTCCGGCCGGGCATCAATTATTTTTTGAATAAGTTTAGCATTGCCATTAAAATCAGGAATAAGGGCTTCTATTGTAGTTTTTGGATTTACTTTTTTGATCCTTTGAATTGTTAAAGCCCATATTTCAGCGCCACCATCTTCCAGGTCATCCCTGTCAACAGAAGTGATCACGCAATGTTTTACTCCCATCTTTTTAATCGAATTAGCAACGCGTTCCGGTTCTTCCCAATTTGCCGGTAAAGGCTTTCCGGTTTTAACATTACAAAACTTACATGAACGGGTGCAAATATCACCCAGTATCATCAGTGTCGCAGTTCCATTTCCCCAGCATTCAGCTATATTTGGACAATGTCCGCTGGTACAAATAGTATGAAGATTATTTTTTTCAACTATTTCCCTGACATCAAGATAGGCTTTTCCAACAGGTACCTTAGTCTTTAGCCATTTCGGTTTTCTTATTGACACCTCTCCCATAACCATAATATAATTCTGTGCAAAATTATTAAAATTCGAACCCTGACAACCTATGAAATTTTAATAATGTCCTTAATATGAAACAATGTATATTTGTAACACAAATTATTTATGTTTAATTAAAACAATTTGAAATGAAAAATGGCTTACTAATTCTCGTAGTCTTTCTTTTTTCGATGGGTGTTTTTGCTCAACAAAAATGCTCGATAGAAAGACCGCTAAAAGTGTCAACAGTAAAATCCGTAGAGGATGTTGGTGACTTTACAATTACAGATTCAGATGGTAATACATGGAATTTGTATGATGAGCTTGCTCAAGGTAAAACAGTTTTTATTGATCTTTTCTTTACCACTTGAGGTAGCTGTCAGACGTATGCTTCATTAATTGAAGAAGTTTACGTCAACTGGGGCTCCGGTCAGGAAAATGTCCTGATGTGGGGGCTATCACCTTCAGATAACAATGCGTCAATTAATGCCTATAAAGCTGCACAAGGAATTACCAATCCATGCGCTGGAAACGAGGGTGGCGGACCTGATGCAATAGATATTGTTACTGATGGTCAAAACTTCCTGGGTTATCCAACCTTTTGTGTTATCTGTCCTGACAAATCAATGAGCTTTGATGTATGCTGGCCACCCCCAGCTGCTTCATGCTTTGATCCTTATATCGAAGATTGTATAGCTAATTCAATGATGGCTAATTTTACCTCGGATGTTACAGAGGTGTGTGAAATGGATCAGGTGTATTTTAGCGATATGTCTACCGGTAACATTATTAGCTGGGACTGGACATTTGAGGGTGGCGATCCTGCTATTTCAACTGATCAGAATCCGGTTGTTACCTACAATGATGAAGGTACTTATGATGTGGGATTGACTGTTTCTGATGGAACTAATTCAGCTACTTTGTTATTGGAAGATTATATCAATGTATTGATGACTCCACCAACCATGTTATTGCCTTTTGATGACGTATGTGTTGATTGGCCGGCATTTGAGTTAACAGGTGGTTCTCCTGCCGGTGGTGAATATTCCGGCACAGGTGTTACCAATGGATTTTTTGATCCTACAACAGCAGGTTTGGGTACTCACACGATTACCTATACATATACCGGTATGAATGGATGTGACAATTTTGATGAAGAGACCATCTATGTTGATCCATGTACGGGTGTTGAAGAATTGGCACAAGGGCAAATGAAGATTTATCCTAACCCAACAACAGGTGATTTTGAACTGAAATTAAATCACAATGGAGATGTAAATGTTAAGGTGATTAATATGCTGGGCGTTACTGTTTATGAGGAAAATGTTTCAGCATCAGGTAAATTCACACAAACGATTAGTTTAAACGGATTTGAAAATGGCATTTATTTCATTGCTATTCAAACCGGAGATAAAACATCTGTGAAGAAATTAAGATTGATCAATTAATATTTTTTTAAAAGGAATTTAAAAAGACTGTCGAAAAGTCCCATTATACCATGTTGGTCATATTGAGCCTGTCGAAATATATTTAAGAACCACTATTGTCTACATTTCGACAGGCTCAATGTAACCTCTTTTTTTGGACTTTTAGACAGTTCTTTTTTTATGCTTTTCGTAAAGCTGATAGATCAAACCATCTGCCAACCCAATTTTCGGAACAAGGATAGATTTTACCTTGAGAATTTGTATAATAAATAGAAAAATCTTTGCTGCGGGTACGATTACATCAGCACGGTCGGGGCGGAGCCCTAATTTTTCAATTCGTTCATCCAATGAAAAACTTTTCAAATATTTATGTGCATACTTTAAATTTTCATAAGTGAGGGTATAATGAAAAGGATCTCCGTATAATTTATTGATCTTATTTATATTTCCTCCCGATCCAACCATATTTATTTCACCAAAAAAGTCGTTGTATTTCTTTAACCATTTCTCCAAACGTTCCCATTCCTTTCTATCTACTTTTTTACTCAGGATACGAAGTGTTCCGATTTTAAACGACTTTACATCCTGTAAAACATCACCATCTAAAACAGATATATCTGTACTGCCTCCTCCCACATCAATATACATGGTGAGGTTTTGAGGATGGTCGAATCCAATTTTATTGGTTCGCCTTATAATATTTGCTTCCGCTATTCCATCTATCAGGCGGACATTAAACTTAGTCTCTTCCTTAATTCGCCGGAGAATTTCTTCTCCATTTTCAGCTTCACGCATGGCAGCCGTAGCACATGCATCATAATCAATGGGATTATAAACCTCTATCAAAAGCCGGAAGGCATTTAATGTTTTGATAAGATTATCTGCTCGCTTTTTTGAGATCCTGTTATCTCGATAAACATCCTTCCCTAACCTGGTGGGTATCCTCACCAGTGTTGCTTTTTCAACAAATATTTTTTGTTTCATTTCAAACACATTGCCGAATAACAGACGGGCGGCGTTTGATCCTATGTCTATGGCTGCAAAAAGCATATTTACTGTTGTTATTTTTTATAATATTGTTCTATCTATATTTGACAATATTATAAACTTATTGATGAAGATCCATCGCTAAGAATAGTTCGGGATTTGGTTGCGCTTTCTTGTCTGGTTACCGTTATGTTTATTGTTGGTTTTAATCTCATGTTTATCCATCAGCCCGTATTATTTATGGCGTTTATTAGGTGTTGCTTTTTATTCATTATATCTCGGTAGTAGCATGTCAGGAGTGCTCATATATTCAAATGGGTTTTTATCACTCCAGCCCATGTAATGTAGGTTTACTTTTTCATCTTTATCAACATAAAATCTAAATTCCCAAATCAAAATGCTACCATCGTGATAAGAGATATAAGTGTGTCTAAAAAGTCTATCGCTTCCTTGCAGAAAACCTTCGTCAATTAGATCATAACCATTTAAATCTCCGTAAACTCCATCTGGTGGCTTTAAACTTATAATCTCAAGTTTAGCCAAATAATCGTTGCGTTCTGTGATCTTCTTTGATTCTTGCCAGTTATAACCAATGCTCTCAACTATAAAATCTGCAATCTCTTTATGATTCTTTTGTTTAAGATTTTCAAATACACCTTTAGCCAATTCTTTTGCTGAGT
>Ga0255366_10066_pt1 | contig 16804 bp, 14 predicted proteins | sample ANMaggSeSYBR01C4_FD_182086 | JGI IMG/M metagenome (GOLD analysis project Ga0255366, IMG submission 182086) | Sediment cell enrichment communities from methane seep in Santa Monica Basin, California, United Staets - ANME aggregate JGI... | ecosystem: Environmental > Aquatic > Marine > Cold seeps >... | reverse complement strand
CTGGGATTTATGAGAATAAGGAGGAATCTCAACATCTTTCATTTTTCAGATAATGAAACAGAGACTTATCTGAGAAAAATCATTTTGTCGACCCCTCTTGAAAATATAGAAACAAAAGGAAAAAATCACTATTTTAAGTGCTTCATAAACAATGCTATTTTGACTGTAAACGCTCATACTTTCACTATTATTACAGCAAAACAAATTGCCAAAAAGTAAACTGGTTTTTTTGAATATAAAATTTGCAAATATGGCTCATAATAAATCGCTGCACCTGGCGTAAACAGAACCTTTACCTTTACTCCATGCTTTCGATAACTAATCTTAACTCAACCAGAACAACAATATTGTTCTAATCTAATACAGAGAAAATGATTTTCTAAAGTGGGGATTTTGTTCCGCTCTAACCACTCCTGATACGGACATACCGGGTATGTCATTCCTGCAGAATTACTTTTAGACGCGTTCTCTTCGCGTAAACCTGCGGACCACTTAGGAAAAAGGGGTTATTGGTAATTGTGGTTAGCAAGAGGATATCCCCCTGCTCTTCCCAGCTGTCATCCACTTTCAAACCGTAACTTTCTGTTCAAATGCCCCCGCTGGTCCTACCGCTGGAGACTATCAAAAATCAAGGGCAAGTTGTAACCGACTAACCTGGCCTCTCACTTAAGAACTTCCCTCAATCTAATACAATCCCTTAATCCCTTCATATACAATAGGATAGTGTTGAAGAATCCCTTCGCAGGAGAGTGAGTCGTATGAAATTATCTTTAGAAGTTGAGATATGCCAATTGCGTGTCTATCTACGGGAAATAAGTCCGACCATCTGGCGTCGGCTGTTGCTTCGCAGCGACAGCACCATTACTGACCTGCATTACACGCTCCAAATCGCCATGGGATGGACCGATTTTCATCTTCACCAGTTCATCATTCGAGGCAAACGTTACGGTGTGTCCAGAACAGGATCGATCGGCTCCGCTGGTGATTCAGATCAGGTGCAGCTTAGTGATTTTCGGTTTCGTCGGCACGAGCGTTTCCTATATGAATGCGATTTTGGCAACCTGTGGCAACACGAAATCCGCCTGGAAGAAACACACCCATTGAATGCAAAGAAAACATACCCTTGCTCCAGGCACGAACAAAGACGCTAAACGGCGAATTACGGGACACTTTCTGTCATTGGTATCCCAGCATGGTTAGCACGGTAGAAAATCTCCCTCTTGCAGTTTAGCCCTTGATTTTTGATAGTCTCTAGGAAAGCCTTAAGAAGTATCGAATGACCGGAGACCGGGAGGGCTGTTTTCTGGATGCTGTCATCACAGCACACACCATCGCACTCATTTAATCTTCTCTTTGTTGAACTTGTATGTTGAATCTGGCAGATAATAATGTTCGTGCATTCAGAAATTATTGATTTCCTGGTGTGGGTGTTGGAATGGGAGTCCAGGTTGGGATTGGAGTCAGTGTCAGCATTGGTGTAGCAGTTGGATATAGTGGTTGAGACAGATACCCAAATTGGGGGCAGGTTGCATCCTGTCCGCTAATACCATAAAGGTCTCTTTCTTCTTCAGTAAAGTCTCGCCCGACACGTGTACAGGCATAGGCTATTAAACCGTTATAATCAGTAATCCAGGTACGAATGGTCTTGTCCATACTTGCTGTAACAATATATTTGCCGTCAGGAGAAAAGGCTACATTGGTAATTGTTGCGTGATGGCCGCTAAAAACCCGTAATAACTGTCCCGTGGAAATATCCCACAGCCGTGCCGTTTTATCCTCGCTTCCGGTCAGTAACAATCTATTGTCTGGTGAAAAAGCCATGCACGAAATTCCATCTTTATGCCGACTCAAAAATTTAAAGATGATTTCTTTTGTTACCAGATCCAAAATAGCCACTTGTTCAGTCATATCGCTCCGACCCGTGAGACTCGCAATTAGGCTGCCATCGTTTGAGAATTCAACGGGGTCAGCTGACAAATGATTCTCAGGAAATATTTCCTTCTCCCCTGTAGATATATCCCACATAAAAAGAGTTTCATAGGCAGTCACCGCCACCAAATTTCCATCTGGCGAGAGTCTGAGGTTTGTATTATTACTATCTCCACTGAATTCGCGTAGTAATTGGCCGCTCGAAACATCCCATAGTCGCGCGATATCGTCATAAAAATCACCAAAAACCATATTTCCATCCGCTGAGAAAGCAAGGTGTTTGATATGGGACGGTCCATCGATTGGATCTGATAATCTTATTACAAGCTCCCCAGAGGCAGGATCATATAGATCAACATTTCCTTGAACACCAGATGGAATTGCCACCAGCTTTCCATCTGGTGAATATGCCACGGCTTTGACATCCCCACCACGTTCAGGGAAGGTTCGGACTAAATTCCCTGAAAACAAATCCCACAGCTTTATATCCCCCCCCACGTCACCAATCAAAACTGATGCGCCATCCGGTGAAAGCGCCATGATTTGGATTTCTGATGATGTGTAAATGATGTTTTGTTGATCGTCCGGGATAGCGCTCCAGATACGTGCCTCCCATTTGGTCCCAATCAAGATTTTTGTTTCATCTGGTGAAATGGCAATGGCATTATCCCCGGCTGATTGAACAGGCAGGACCATGATGAGATTGCCGTTCTCTGTATTCCATAATCTGGCAGTGTCGTCTTCGCCGGTTGTTACCAGCAATTTACCACTTCTTGAAAACACCGCCTTCTTTATATCTCCAGTATGTCCGGTGAGGGTATGCAATAGTTGACCGTTATTGATATTCCTGAGCTCAGCTGTCGGATTCAGACCAGTTACGTACATTTGACCTTCGGAGGAAATGTCGAATGCATTTCCTTCAAACGAGCTGGATGGAATACGTGATCCATTTGACGCATTGTAGATATCATTTCCAACTTGAAAAGTTTGCCCATGGGGAAAATATTTAAAGGCCCATCCATCAATGGGAATTGCGAAGATCTTTTCTCCGGACTGAATATCAAAAGAATGTGCAAGAGGGTTGTATCCCTCTCCCCGGGTCAGGATGGTCTTACCATCAGGCGAGAAAATTGCCTTCCGGACCGGGTCATTTCCACACTCAAACACACGGATTGTTGTCCCGGTGGCAGCGTCCCAAAGCGCAGCTGTATTGTCCCCCAAAGCAGCAATGATTAGTGTTCCATCAGGTGAAAAAGAAACGCTATTGATGGTTGGAGCCTGCAAATCCCGGCTCCAGATTAAATCCCCCGTTTCTATTTCTCGTAACTCAGCCCAACCTTTAGTAAAGGTTGATATTCCAACCAGGAATGTTTTTCCATCCGGTGAAAAAGCGCCCCCATTTACCCGGCCATCGGACTTCTCGTACCTAAAAACAATTGAGTTCGATCTTAACCGGCTGGTTGCTTCCACCAGGGCTTCATCCGCGCTTTCCAGGTAGATATTCCGAAGTGCGCGAATGCTTAATAAGGCGGCTGTTTCAGCATTGCCGCCCGCAGTGTTTAATTCAAAAATAGCGTCTGCAGCAAGATTGAGGGATTCGATCATAGAGCTGCCTGCCACAAGAGTTTGCGCTACAGCAGTTAACGCTGGGGGTATCGGAGTTAACGTTTTTCCTATTATGGCAATTTGAGTATTTCCCGCAGCGACTAACGCGCTGGTTCTTGCCTCGCGAGCAATTGAAAAAACTATTGCCACAACTGCAGCAATACTGAGCATTAATAAAACGATAGAAGCAACTCTGAATCGCTGAACAAGGCGCTCCCTCCTGACTCTTTTGGCTTCTGTTTCGTCTTCCACTCGGCGGCTTTCCTGGATGTATATTTCTTGCTCCTCGGTAGGATACGGAGGAGTCGCTGCTTTATTCGATTCGATCAGCCATTCTTCATATTGTATTAACTCGTCCCCGCGCAACAAACTGCTGGGGTTCCGACCGCTGCTCTCCCATCCGCGCATACGCAGCAGCAAACGAGTATGCAATCTGGTACGGTCAGGATCGGTATCGACAGTTTCCAGCAGTGCATTAACTGCCTCATCTATTTGATCGATTTTTGTGTAATCGATCCATTGGATTGATTGGATTTTCTCCCAGTTATCATGTACAAGTTGTTTGTAATTAATTAAGTCAGGATGGGTCTGCCACGTTTGAGATATTTCTTTTTCATTTATATTTTTGATTAAGAAGGGAATGATCCGTTTTTTATGTTCCATCGCATATGCGATCTCGCGATGACAGAATAAAGACGTGAGTGAGTTAGGACTGATGAAGAGTACAAAATTGTTTGCGCCGTCAATTCCGGCAGAAATTTCATCCCACCATTTCACAGAATAATCAATATCGTTCAGATCAATCCAGGCTTCGCGTTTCCGTGCTCCAAGTAATTTATAAATTTTCCGCACAAATTCAGTATCTTTACGTGAATAAGAGAGAAATACATCACTCATTTTTGCCTCGTTGAAATACAATGCGTGGATTCATTATGGAATTAACAATCTTATTGTAATCTATTTGTGATGATAGTTTACAAGAAGGTACTTATAGATAATTAATGATATTAAATTCTAGGAAATATTCCATTTCATGAAACTGATTTATTAATTATCTGTGCCCTTTTATCTTTTGGTCTACCAGCTATCTTTAGGTAATCTTCAAAAACCTTTTTCTTTATGAACTTAAATTGTCCAAATTGTATGCTCTTCAATACCTGCTATGACAATATCTGCATAAAATAGCTTCGTCTTGGATTTCTTCAGCGCAATAAGGACATTTCTTCATTTTTCTTTTCCGTTAGATTGATAAATTGTTTAATCCTGATTATGATAACTAATCCTATCGAAAGCTTTATCAAAACTGAACCACGAGTATCTGAAGAAAAACATCCAGGTATATCAATATAAGAAATGGGTATTTTTGTATAACCCTGGAATATACTTTTTTTAGGGGACATGCAAAAATACCCTACTTGTGATTCTACTCACTGCCTATGCCTTGCTGTTGTAGCCGTTAGTCGTTTTGATCTGCCCTAAAATACTCTTCACTAACCCCCTTCTCTTCTGGTTTACCCAATAGGATCTTGCCTAACTAAATTAGCGTGATCTGTCTACAAATTAAATAATATGAGGCGACCAGAGGAACAAAAATAATCAAAAACCCTCGTTAGCCTGAGTAAACTGGCGAGGGTTTCTCTTAAAAATAGAACTACTTATGGATATTTGTATATCGACAATATCCCTGATGATATATACAGACAGTAAAAGAGTAAACCTGGGTGGCGGGATTAACCTGGCGATTTTATCCCTTGGAAACCTGATTATCGTTTAGATTTTCCAGGGCAAAAATAAGAGAATCATATACTCCTGGCCGGCATGCTCGTTACCGTGGGTTGCGGTTTTTCTCATCTTGGTATACAGAATTCCTCAAGAAATAACCTTACTTCTTTTTTAAAACCGCCCTGATTTTAACCTCTTCTTTATTGATAATCCGCTGAATATTGGCGCGATGCAGGTAAAAACAGAGTATGGTCAGGCAAACGCCCATGACGGTGAATATAAGCGGATATTCCAGGAAATAAGTCACAACAGGTAAAGCGACAAAGGCTGTGAATGAGCCAGCAACAATATAATCAATCAACAGCGCAGGAAGAGCCACCAGGAGTAAAAAAAGTATTCCCAGTTTCCAATTTAAGCCAAACATCATTCCCACCAGAGTGGCTACGCCTTTTCCCCCTCGAAATTTCAAATAAAAAGGGAAGATGTGTCCAAGTATTGCCATGATGCCGGAGAGATAAGCTAAATCAGGGCTGTCGGGATAAATCCACTTCACAACTAAAACGGCGAAGATCCCTTTAAGAACATCTACCAGGCCGACAATAAAGCCGAATTTTACCCCCATAATAGTCGTGATATTAGAGGCTCCCGCATTACCGGAGCCGTGTTCTCGAATATCCATTTTCCCAACCATCTTGCTGAGAAAGTATGCGGATTGGATACATCCAAAAGCATAGCCGATAAGAATGGCGATAATTGTTTTTGTGACCATTTATTTTCTCCTCGTAATATTTAAGTCTACTTTTGCCACTCGTGACTCATTGGCAAAACCTTCCGGGATAAACTTATCAGGTAAATTTACTTCCCTAATTTTACCGCGCCTACCAACAAACAAGAAAAAAATGAGCATAATATTCTTCTCTTTTTCCCTCTACAGGAATAATTCTATCCAAATATTTTAAAGAAAGACATGTAAAAAACAACCTAATAATGTTGAAAGGTTGTTTTTCTGATTAAATATTGAATATCTGCTATGATTAAAATTAACTTAAAACCGATCATTAACGAGGAGAAGACCTCATGAAGAAGATCTTATTGCTCATATTTTTTGTTTTTCTTGTTGGATGTGCGCCGAAAGCGGAACCAGAATCTATACCAACTGTAGCTCAAACTCCAGATCCTCAATTAACTCAAAAGAACAATACAATTGGCGATTTGGAGTATGAAATCCTGAATCTCACTGAATCGTTAGACAACCTTCAAAGTGATTACGATGAACTCCAGGTAGAGTTTACTGAGGTAGAGACTAATTTCCTGAATATACAGGATCAGTCAGCGGGCTATCTCTGCGATGTTCAACTTGAGGTAATGAAGTATGACAATCTCAAAAGCGCCATTGCAATCTTAAATGGATGGTTTGTGATTCAACCTGAAGTTCAGGAATTACAGGGAGAATACACTACTACATTTTGGAATGAAGTAGAATCCAGAATCCATACCATACGCTATATTTCTGCTGAGGATAACCTTTCCACAACTGATAGCTTTATGATATTTTTTGATGAAGCAGGATGGAAAGAAGGAGTACTTTGGCTCACAAAACAATGCTGGTTGGATAGCCCCCATTAGATTAACTCATCCTGAATTACATGCTAATCTATTCTCTGCACTAACCTTAATACCAGCCCCAGTTCGCCAATTCAGATCTGCCGCTCGCTACATTTTTAAAATGGGCACCAATGTTAAAAGAACACAAAAAACCTGCTCAAATTTGAGCAGGTTTTTCTATTTTTCTGTTTTACCCTGCTTAGGGACACAATCCAGGCTCATCGCCTGATGGTGTGAACCCATAATAGGAGCGGCATGTGCTGTCCACCAGGTAAACGGCTTTGAGAGGATAGAATGGGCTCCCCGGGTAAGGGCTCCCCGCAGTTTCAGCTGTAAAGCGGTCATTGTAATCCATATAATCCGGGGCTCTCAACCCCGCATCTGCCCAGGCACTCCACATATAACCCGTAGGACCGGTCAGGTCAGTTTTAAAAGCAAACTGCAGGCTGTTGGGTTCATCTGGATGTCGCCGGGCCCAGGCCAGATCTGGATCATCTCCATCACCGGCATCAAAAACCAGCACTTCATATCCATTCAACTCTGGATCTGGAGTATCCATGAACATGGGGAATCTACCCCCAACATCCCCATTTAGATCTGTATATACCTGAACCCCTTCCACTTCCCAGTCACTGCTAAGAGGCAGGTCACATTGGATCAGATAATCTCCCCGCCCGTTTTCATCCAGGTCCAACTCAATCCCATATTTCATTTCACCAGTTTCTGGCAGCCTTTCTGCCAGGAAAATTGACACATAAATCCAGGGTGTACCGGCTTTTAGATTCACCCGGATAATGTCTATTTCTCCCCGGTAATTCATTTCCCCAGAAGTAAAGGGGCGCTCGTAAATATTCGATTTATATTGGTCCCCGTAAGTAAATCCATCCCCCGCGTAGTCAATGGAATTAAAATCCGTGAGAAAAGTATCAATTCTCTCCTTGGGTTTTCCAGGCACCTGGAAATGTTCTAAAACTGGTTTCAGAGTAGGAGTCAAAGAAGGTTGAGGGGTAAAAGTAGGAAGTATCAAGCTTGAAACTTCCTCGTCGTCATCCTCCGGGGAAAGGTTTTCTGAAGCGATGGCAGTTTTCCTGGCAGATTCTACGCCCCCCAGCCAGGCTTCTTTTGTGAGCGTAGCCGCCACCCCTGCCTGAACAGCTTCGTCCACATCACTGGGGAGAGTCTCTACTGCAGAACTGCAGGCAGACAGTATCAGAATAGAGATAAACAATAATGATATCCCGGCCAAAATGGTTTTACGCATCAACATATACTCCTGCTCTCCCATCTAACTACCTAGCAGTGTACTCAATATTCAGGTTTGCGTCAACCAGGGATACAATTACAGAGGTGATATCTGATGCTACTAATAAAGGTAAAAGCTATAGGTCAAGGCTCCTCATAAAAAACATGGCCTGCCAGGCTGGTTTCCACCCCGTAAGGTGGACAAATAAAACCCCCACCAGGGTAATTATCCAAACTGACGTCTGATTTCCAAAGGCGTCAGTTTTGTTTTAGGTGCCGTCTGCCCTTACAGGATGCTTCGCGAAAGTCGTAGCAGGAGCTACGCTGAGCATCCCTCTTCAGGGATGCTTAAATTTTCTGTGGATTACTGGATCAGTGGAAAGCTTAAGCATCGACCTCCGTCGATGCTCGGTCTGAGCCCCTCGATAAACTCAGGATAAACTCCGTCGAAGACCCAAAGCTGGGACTTTTGCGTAGCCCTTCAATAAATTCAGGGCTAACCCTGGCGGGGCAGTCCCCTGATAAAGAGAAGTTCGCTTCGTCTCTGGGCTCTTCATAAAAAAAACATAGCCTGCGGCGATACTAGCAGGCTATGTCCCCACAATCTATATACTATTTAAGGCAGCTTACAGGGCACGCAGAATTTTCCAGATGGGCAATAAGCAAGGCAGGCATTGCCGTCGCAACCAGACGAGGTTGCAGATGCCTTACACCAGCCATAACCAGGAGAGCTCGGGCGCAGCAGTTCTTCTGCAAAACACAATCCCGGCTCAGTCCCGGAAGGGATGTACCCATACCAGGAACGGCAGGTACTGTCGATCAGGGCTACTGCCTTAACCGGATAGCGGTAATTGTCCTTGTTCGGGCTGCCGGCTTCCTCGAAAGTGAAATGGTCATTGATATCAAACAGGGACGGATCCCGCAGCCCTTCATCTGCCCAGGCACTCCACAAGAATCCCTGCGTTCCAATTAAGCTGTCCTTAATGGCAATCTGAATCTGACTCCTGTTATTTGGGTCCCTTCTTACCCAGGCTAAATCCCGATCCTCCCCCAGTCCATTGGCAAAAATCTCTCTTTCATATCCATTTTGTTTTTCCCCCGGGGTTTCCAAATAAAGCGGGAATAATCCCCCGATATCGTCATCTTCATCCTCCAACACCCAGACACCATCTGTGGTCCATTGCGTGTCCGGGGGTATCTTGACCATCACCAGGAATTCTCCTGATCCTTCATGGTCCAGATCCAATTCAATTGAATAGCGGATATCCCCCTCCTCTGGCAAGTTTCCTATCAAAATAAAAGTGAAATACACCCAGGGATCTGTTACTCGAAGATTCACTCTATAGATATCTAAATAATCACGGTATTCCATTTTTCTGGCTGTGTACGGGCGTTCAAAGCGGCTCCAGGCATAATTGTCATCCAGCGCTGTTTTGTCCTTGGCAAGATCAACAGTAACTAGATCTTTCACGAAGGTGTGAATGTAAATCGGTGAGCCGGGAAGCATAACATGGACAGGTTCCGGTGTTGGCGTGAGTCTTGGAGTAATTGTCAAAGACGGAGATGGAGTTGGCTCTGTGGTTTCAGTTGGTAAATTTTTAACAGCCTCTGTCTGGCGGGCAGAATCCACACTTCGCACAAATGCCTCTTTTGTTAATGTAGCAGCGACACCTGCCTGAACCTGGTTGTCAAAGGCATTAAATGGAGAATTAAAACCAAGACAGGAAGAGAGGGAAAAGGTCAGGAAAACCAGTATGAGGTAAATTGTTCTCTCGTGATGAACCAGCGTTTTCATGATTTATTCCCTCAATACAGACCTATTAAACATGAACTTGAGTGTAAACTATTGAATCGGGACTGTCAATAAAATACTTGACTGTAGGTATCCCTTGAATGGTACACTAGATCCATTGCTTATGAATAAGAATTTGAAGTCCAAGTTTCAGAATAGATTACTCACCTGGTATGGAAAAAATGCCCGTGACCTTCCCTGGCGGAAAAACAAAGACCCTTACAGGATCTGGGTCTCTGAAATAATGCTCCAGCAAACCAGGGTTAAAACAGTCATACCCTATTACTCCCGCTGGATGACTTTTTTCCCCACTCTCGATTCAGTAGCTGTAGCAAGAGAAGATCAAGTGCTTTCTGCATGGGAAGGCCTGGGTTATTACAGCCGAGCCAGGAATCTTCACTGTGCTTCAAAAATTATTGCAGAAGAATACCAGGGAAAACTTCCCCAGGATTTGATTTCTCTTCAATCTCTACCCGGGGTTGGCCTCTATACAGCTGGGGCAATCGGGTCAATTGCTTTTGGAATTGATGCTCCTGTTTTGGATGGCAATGTCCGCAGGGTGTATACTCGCTACTTTAATATCAGCACACCCCTTCAGACTTCCATCACCGACAGGACCCTCTCTCAAATTGCCCGGGGGCTCCTACCCCCTGGAAGGGCTGGAGAATTCAACCAGGCATTAATGGAGCTGGGAGCTCTCATCTGTCAGCCAAAAAGACCGGACTGTAATATTTGTCCCCTTGCTGATGGCTGTCTTGCAAACAAACTCAATCTCCAGGAAAGCCTGCCTGTCCGAAAAAAGAAGTCCCCAATCCCCCATCTGCAGGTAACCGCGGCTGTACTCCAGGAAAACGGAAAGTTTTTCCTGGCAAAACGTCCGCCGGATGGACTACTGGGCGGCATGTGGGAATATCCAGGCGGCAAACAAGAAAATGATGAAACTTTAGAGGAAACCTTAAAGCGGGAAATCCTTGAAGAACTCAGTGTGCCCATCACCGTGGGTGAACCGCTAGGTACTTTTTATCATGCCTATACGCATTATAAAGTCACTCTGCATGCCTTCCACTGTTCCCTTGAATCCCGGGAACTCCAACTTACCTTCCACACTGAATCAGACTGGGTCTCTCCTGATTCACTCTCCAATTACCCAATGGGAAAATTAGACCGGCTGATATCCTTGAAACTTCAATCATAAACAGACCTGGCCACCTGGAAGAAAACAGGATAATTTCGGCTGATAAATGATTAGCGCCTGGCGGCCATAACTTGACGAAATCCTTGCTTTCCTTGATAATTAGAAGAGTGTTCTTTATCTAACTAGCTAAAGGATCGAAATCATGAATAAGCGGCTTTTCCTTCCCCTTCTTCTCCTTTTAATTTTCACAACTGCCTGCGACGACAATAAAACCAGAACCCCTCCTGAGCCGCCTCTAGTAGCGACAAAAGAAATCTCAGCTATCCCTGAAACAGTGCCGGTCTTACCCACCGAAGAACCCGATACCCAGGTACCTTCTGCTCTGCCTCCAGAACCCCGGTCTGTAAGCTTTTCTGCAGGGGATGGTCAAGAGCTGCAAGGCAAATTCTATCCTGCCTCGTTAGAGAACGCCCCGGTGATTGTCCTGATGCACTGGTATCCCGGCGATCAAGACGAATGGACGGAAATCGCCTTCTGGTTGCAAAATCGAGGGTTAACAGGAGATCAAAATGGCGTTCCCTGGAAAGACCCCTCCTGGTTCCCCTCCCTCGGCCTTGATACAAGTTACAACGTCCTGACCTTTACTTTCCGGAATTGCGAGGGCAGATGCAATGAACCAGAACCCGATGGGTGGCTGCTGGATGCCCGGGCAAGCCTGGAATATGCCCGCACCCTGGAGGGAGTGGACCCGGATCGAGTGATTGCTATTGGCGCCAGCATTGGGGCTGATGGCGCGATAGATGGCTGTGCTGCAGTTCTTGAAGTTGATCCTGACGCTTGCCTGGGCGCGCTTTCCCTTTCCCCGGGAAATTATCTTGGCTCCTCTTATCCGGATATGGTTACAGCCCTGGGCGCAAATGATCCTCCAAGACCTGCCTGGTGTCTGTTTGATAAAAATGAAGCCGATTCCATTGTTTGTACCCAGGCAAGTGGAGATGATTACTACCAGGAAAGCTGGAGCAATGGAAATCTTCACGGGTTCCACCTGCTAACTCCAAACCTGGATCCAATACCACTTGAGAGAATTCCAGAGTTTCTGGATCATGTGCTTGGGAATTAATCTTCAATTCCAGCTAGGATAAAATATCGCCTCAGAAATGGAACCCCATACCCGTCCACTCAAATAAATCCCGGGTTTACCATCCGTCTATCCACCTCTCTCTAACCCAGTTAGTCCTTGAATATTGTTGCAGTCAGGATGATTTGAATTGATTTCTTAATCATTATTGCCTTCTATTTATCTATATACCTAATCGTATGATAACCGTACGATAATCGTCCGATAACCATGCTAACAACTTGTTACAATTAAGTTCATACTATACTAAATTGTGACAAAATGAATACTTAATAAAGTCAAATTATTGTAAAGATCCATAGCAAGGGTTAGGCGTGTAATTTCCGAGGTGCAAAGCATGTGTAAGTCAATCGTTGAGAAATTAGTTGGATATCAAAATCGTACAAACGTGTGTTCACTTTATGATATTACGCACAAGTCTGACCTTTTCTCAAAGTTGAATGATACTCCCCTTGAACGTACGTCTGTTCCAACTCTCTCAATACTTGGGATTGATGGTTGCCAGGTTGCTGGCAATGGATAAAAGCAACTAAAGGAGCTCAAATGTCTCATGGTATGCGATATCTCTTCTTCTTAGCTTTGACACTACTCGTGCTGACCGGTTGCCAGACGAGTCCCTCTACCCAAGCAGCTACCCCTATTCCACCCACGTCCAATGATGCCATATCACAACCAGTGGCTATTCCGATTTCGGACCTAATAGCTGCTGAGCTCGTAGTCAGAACAGGACCAGACGAGCACTATCCTGCAACAAAGCTTCAACTTGGGATGGGACAGGGGGCTGCAGTAATTGGAAGAACCACTGATAGCCGCTGGCTGTTAATCGAGTTTGGATTGCAACTGGGTTGGATTCAATCCTCTCAGGTCACAGTATCCAGCTCCTTATCGGATGTACCCATACCCATCGCGCTCGACACTGTATTGCAACCACCCGGAGTCACCTTCACTGGTCCATTGGAGGTGAGCATTCCCGGAAGGAATGCCACGGCAGGCCAAGGTAGTCTTGAACTCACCATTAGACCAGATGGAGCGGCGATTGTCTTCCTGAGATATTCACTCCGGGGTGCCAATTGTTATAATGATTCAGGGACAATTCGCCATGAGGATTATGGCTGGACCTTATCGGCGGCCCCTTTCCCAGAGCCTGCTTTCATTGTCGATGGCAAATTCGAATTCAACTACCCGGGCGAGCTCAAAGTAAGTGGCCAGTTCACATCGCCGACCGATGCCATCGCAATAGTTGAAATCTCAACTGAGGAGGTCATTGCAACGGAGGTCTTCTTCACGTGCGATTTTGGAACCTGGATTTGGAGCGGAGAGATGGAGTGAGGCTGCAGCTTGAGGATTGCACTACATTTGCCACGTAACTAGGCTCATGACGTTGACCACAACCGGGAGGTTGATCTCCCGTTGGATCCATGCGGGACCGACGAAGGAGGTGGACCAGGAAGTGGATACCCTTCCTTCTGGGTTTGCTCCTGCTGCTGAGTGGAATTCAACCAGCAACGTCCACATGAAGCCCTTAGGATGAATCGGCCAGCGGAGATTTATCGATCATCGAAGCGCAGGATGCCAAAGAAGATCGAGACCTATGAGTATCCAGGATACTATCTTTTGCGGTGCGTGAGTGGCTCAGGAACGATTTGCATCTCAAACAATCAGTTCTTTGTGAGCAACACATTAAGGGGCGACCACGGTGGGGCAGAGGAAGTGGATAACGGAATCTATGTTTTGTACTTTCGCTTCTATCAACTTAGACGTTACCATTTACGCAACAATAAAATTCGCGATATTGTGTCAAAGGTTCCATCGACAGGGATAAAAAGGTACTCTTACTACTTAAGGGGGGAGCCTTTGCGTTCAATGTTGCTACTAAGTGGTGACTTTTGGGATATACCCTTAACAAATACTCCAAATAACAATAGCCCTCCCCTTTCCCCGTATCTGCCAAATCCTGCTCGATTTCCCCCTGTAATTACACCATCTCCGTAAGCAGTGGACTTGCCATTTTCTGAGGTATTGATTTCTTGAGAAGCGAAAAGACCGATTTCTGCAACAGCCAGCAGTCCCTCCCTTGAGATATGAATCTCAAGATTACGGAATCCTGATATTGCCTGAGGGGCAAGCTGGTAATTTCCCTCTAAGAGCTAATTTTTTTATAAGAATTAGCTCTTGAGACCATGTACGAATGAATATTTCCCGTACTAAATTATGTGCGTAACACTATTCCCAAATTGGTGTTATAGCCTGCAATGTATCAATACACGATGCCCTCATTTGAGGCTAATTATGAGCAAGAGTAGCGGCTTTTTAGAAAAATTACGCAAATATGCAATCCTTGGCGGTGGAAAGGATCGCATTAAATTGCAGCATAAAAAGGGTAAATTAACAGCCCGGGAAAGAATATATGACCTGGTCGATTCCGACAGTTTTCAGGAAATCGGTCTTTTCGCTTCTCAAGAAATCAATACCTCAGAAAATGGCAAGTCCACTGCTTACGGAGATGGTGTAATTACAGGAAAAGCAGAAATTAACGGTAGGCCTGTTTACCTTTTTGCGCAAGATTTCACGGTGATGGGTGGATCCGTTGGTAAAATTCACGGCAAAAAGATTGCCCGGATTATGGACCTGGCCATCCAGAATGGCGCTCCTTTAATTGGGCTTAACGATTCAGGAGGAGCTCGAATACAGGAAGGCGTAAACTCACTTGCCGCCTATGGTGATATTTTCTACAGAAATGTTCAAGCTTCTGGAGTTATCCCTCAAATTTCAATAATCCTCGGTCCCTGCGCAGGTGGCGCTGTATATTCCCCAGCGATCACAGATTTTGTATTTATGGTTGAAGGCACATCTCAGATGTTCATCACCGGTCCCGGAGTAATTAAAGAAGTCACTCATGAAGAGATCGATGTAGAGTCCCTGGGGGGTGCCGAAATTCATCATGCCCAGAGCGGTGTAGTTCATTTTAAAGCCCCAGATGAAAAAACAATAATGGAGCAGGTTCGCTGGCTGTTAAGTTATCTTCCCTCCAATAACCTGGCTCCACCACCCATCATAAATTCTGCGGATGACCCTCAAAGACTAACTCCAAAGTTGGCTGATGTAGTTCCCCAGCAGCCTAATGAACCCTACGATATTCACCGGGTCATTGAAATATTGGTTGATAATTCAGAGTTTCTGGAGATTCAGCAATGCTATGCGGAAAACATTGTGATCGGTTTCGCCCGGCTGGATGGTATTCCAATAGGCATTGTCGCGAACCAACCTGACCACTATGCCGGAGTTCTTGATATTAATGCTTCGGATAAGGGTGCTCGCTTTATCCGTTTTTGTGATTCTTTTCATATCCCGGTGATCACCCTTGTGGATACTCCCGGATTTTTACCTGGAATTGAACAGGAGCATGAAGGAATAATACGACATGGGGCTAAAATGATCTTTGCCTATGCCGAGGCTACAATTCCTAAAATTACCCTCATTTTACGCAAAGCATATGGCGGGGCGTACATTGTTATGGGCTCCAAACACCTGGCTGGGGACCAGAATTTTGCCTGGCCGCAAACAGAAATAGCAGTCATGGGACCCGAAGGCGCTGTAAAAATTCTACACCGCAAAGCACTTGCCAGCTCTGCTGATCCGGATTTACTCCAAAAAGAACTCTCTTCAGCTTACCGCGAGAAACTGGCGTCACCATTTTTAGCTGCTGCAGAGGGTCATATTGACGACATCATCTCTCCTGAAGAGACAAGATCACGAATCATCCAATCCTTGCACATGTTTCGGGATAAGAGGCTGCCAACTCCAAATCGTAAACACGGGAATATTCCCTTATAGGTTGGTATTTGACTATGAAATTACTAATCGCCAATCGGGGCGAAATTGCCATACGCGTTATCCGCACCTGCCGGGATATGAATATTCCGACTGTAGCTGTTTATTCTGAGGCGGATCGAAACGCTCTTCATACCCGGTACGCAGATGAGGCAATTTTGATAGGTCCAACCAGGGCATCAGAAAGTTATTTGAATATATCAGCTCTGCTGCAAGCAGCCAAAACTACCCAGTCCACTTCCATTCCCTGATAGAGAGCGCTGTCAACCCGGATTCCAGGCCCGCCTGGTTCTTTTAAGTATGAGATTTCACCAACCGTGGGCATGAAGCCTGCTTCAGGATCTTCAGCGAGAATTCTGGCTTCGATGGCTGCCCCCTGAGGATTGATATCAGATTGAGACAGGTCTATCTTCCCTGTGATAGCTAATTGGATTTGCTCTTGAACTAAATCAACTCCGGAAACCATTTCAGTTACAGGATGTTCAACCTGAATCCGGGGGTTTACTTCAATGAAATAGAATTGGCGATTTTGATCCATTAGAAATTCTACGGTTCCCAGACTGCGATAATTCATTGTGGATCCCAATCGATGAGCAGCAGTAATTACGCAGGAACGTTCCTCAGGGGATAGTTCAGATGCCGGGGACTCCTCTATGAGTTTTTGATGACGCCGTTGTATTGAGCATTCTCTTTCACCAAAGGTCAGAATCTGCCCTTTTCCATCACCTAATATTTGAACTTCGATGTGGCGGGCTTTTTGAACCAGGGGTTCAAGGTAGATTGTGCCGTCACCAAATGCTGAAAT
>Ga0255366_10068_pt1 | contig 16862 bp, 14 predicted proteins | sample ANMaggSeSYBR01C4_FD_182086 | JGI IMG/M metagenome (GOLD analysis project Ga0255366, IMG submission 182086) | Sediment cell enrichment communities from methane seep in Santa Monica Basin, California, United Staets - ANME aggregate JGI... | ecosystem: Environmental > Aquatic > Marine > Cold seeps >... | reverse complement strand
GATAAGTAATGATAACATTAGCTGGTATTATCATGATGGAACAGACTGGGTGGTTTCTTCAGGATTTGCCCAAACCAACAGCGTAGAAGATGTTGAGTCTAGTGTAGGCAGCCTAGAGGATGATATTGGTCCGGGTATTTTCTATTTCAAAGCCTTCTTGTCTAGCGATGGGACCCAGCAGGTCCAGCTCGATGAAATAATGATCTCAAAATCCACTGTAGAAGTCCGGTCGGATGCCGGAAACAAGGTATTGTATGATGGCAATGGAGTGGGCGGAAATGTTGTCGCTGGGAACTCTTCCTGGACAGACATTGCCTGCAGACAGATGTTCAGATCAATTGATGGGAACATATCTAATGCAGGGCTTGTTGTTCATTATACAAACGAGACACGTGAAGTATACGGTGGGATCATAAATAACACAACAACACAACTGTGGGAAAGAAATGAATCTGCTTCATGGGCCGATGCTAGTGGATGGAATTAGATTGGTGGGAACTGGAATATTTCCGATGTTGGTGCCAGTTGGCATATGCAAGAGCTGAGGGTATTGGATAATACGGTAGATTTCTACCTCGATGACGTATATGTCGGCAATTCGACACTGGATCCCGATGCACCTACCTCTGGAAAAACTGGTTTTTGGAGCCAGTATGGTGAAGAAGGCTACAGGGACGAACATATCGTTCGCAGATATGCTTTTCCTGAACCCATGACTGTTATGGGTTCCAAAGAATGCTGGTATGAGATTTCAGGTTATAAAAAGAAGATAACCATAAACCACACAATGGTTGAAGGGGATCTGACGGATTTCCCTGTTCTGATCAACATTTTATCAGACTCTGACCTTGTTGCTCATGCACAGGCAGATGGTGATGATATTCTGTTCACAGACTCTGATAATAACAAACTCAGTCATGAGCTCGAAGAATTCAATGTTAGCACTGGCAAACTGGTATCATGGGTAAAAGTTCCAGAACTATCTAGCACTGTAGACACCGATATCTACATGCACTATGGCAATCCAAGCTGTGAAAGCCAAGCAAATGCCAGCGATGTCTGGGACAACAACTTTGTGATGGTCCAGCACCTCAATGAAGAATCAGGAACCCATTATGATTCAAGCTCGTACAGCAATGATGGGAGTCCTCAAAATAATGTGACTCAAAATGCTACAGGTTTGATCTCAGGTGCTGATGATTTTGATGGGATAAATGACTTTATCGAAGTTGCCCATGACGACAGTTTGAATATGACTGATGAGATGATAATTGAAGCCTGGATATATCCGCATCAATTGAGTAGTTACAAAGTCATGCTTGACAAAACAACAACCAATCTTGCGACCAATTATTATTTTTCTGTCAACAATGGTACAATGAATTATGGTTTTTATAGTGGAGGGTGGCATGAAAGTGCTACATCTAACATTATTTCAAATGATACATGGTACCATGTGGTCGCAGTGTACAATGATACTGCGGACAGTTTGCGTGTATATGTTGATGGTGATGAAAAATATAATGATACTGAATCAAACTCATTAACAACAAATAGCGACTCTCTGGTGATAGGTGATGGTAATCCTGATTCGGGTGAACAATTTGACGGGATCATTGACGAACTGCGTATTTCTAATAAGGCAAGAAGCCAAAGCTGGATCAATACTTCTTATAACAGCCAGTATTCCTCTTCAACCTTTTATGATATAGGTGTGGAAGGAAGTGGCTGCACTACAACTACGGGCACTATTGCATCCCAGGTTCTTGAATCCAGCCATGAGCATCGTAATAAGAAAATTACTATCGATCACACTAAGGTGGAGGGGGAACTTACAGATTTCCCTGTATTGATAAGTCTATCAACAGATGCTGATCTGGCTGCTCATACGCAGAACGATGGTGATGATATATTCTTTACCGCAGCGGATGATACAAGACTTAGCCATGAGATCGAGGAATACAATAGTTCCACCGGAGAACTGGTCGCCTGGGTAAAGATCCCAAGCCTGTCCAATACTACGGACACGGCTATTTACATGCAATATGGGGATCAAAGTTGTGGAAGTCAGGAAGACGTCACGGGTGTCTGGGACAGCAATTTCCTGATGGTTCAGCATTTGAACAACCTGAACTCAACTGCCACGGAAGATAGTACCTCTAACAATTATGATGGTATCAAGACAGCTATCGATGAGCCCCTTGAGGTTGATGGGATGGTTGGAAATGCACAGTATTTTGATGGTTCTAATGACCACGTAAATGTTGGAGTAATGGATCACAACATTGGCTATGGTAATTATACGTGGTCAGTATGGGCAAAAACTCCGGATGTATATAATGACATAAATCCAATAATGACTAACGGGAACTATGCCCCTGCGATATATACTAAGACATACCAGAACACTCAGTGGGGTACATACTATGGGAGCTACAGACTAGCTGGAAATGTTCTTTCCTTAAATACATGGTACCATCTGGTGGTCCAGAGGGAAAATGGGATTGTCAGGTTCTATCAGGACGGTGTGTTGTTACCCACCACACATGCTTTCAGTTTTTCCATGGCAAATAGTGAATTTTATATTGGCAGGAGTGGAGTTGGCTGGTATGGAAGGAATACCGTTGACGAGGCAAGGGTCTCGAATACAGTGAGAAGTGAAAGCTGGGTCAAGACCTCTTATAATAATCAGTTCTCTCCTTCGACCTTTTATAGCGTTGGTCAGGAGAACTCTCCGGTCAAAATAGACGGATTGTTCTGGGATGAAACTCTTGCATCCGGAACTGACATAAGCTTTGAGATAAGGGCATCAGATACTTTATTCCTCAAAGGTGATGAAGCACCTTCCTGGACATCAATTGGGTCAACATCACCTGTCACTTCAGGTTTACCTTCCGGGAAATATGTTCAGTGGCGTGCAACTCTGACCAGTGCAGAAGGGAATACTCCTATGCTGCATGAGGTAAGACTTTATTACTCTGAATAAAGAAAAATGAAGCTGAGAAATATGTCATTAAAGAACATGATCAAGCAAAGATAGATACTTCATTTGAGATCTATCCTCTTTTCGATCTTGCTTGTATTATTGCTCCTGCCTACACAGGCTCAGGGTTATGTTGTTGATCTGGACCTTGGCGGTGAAGGGGCAATTAGTTGGGAAATCAGCAATATCAAGCCAGGGGACAGTGGCACAAAGACGATAGAGCTTAACAATAGTGGTAGCAGTGATGGTTTTGTCAACATCTGGATCGGCGAGATTAATGAGGTCGATCATGGAGGTGACGGTGCAAGCCTTGGTAAATACCTTCTGTTGAACATTTCAGGTGAACGCATGGAAACGAACATGTCTTTGCCATCCAACATCGATGGTTTCCCTCAGAATGCTTCTGATTTGAAATATATCAATATAACTCATATTGGCTCAGGTGAAGTGATCAGTCTTGACTTTGACTGGGAATTCCAGATGACAAATACATCTCAAAACGAGGCTCAAGGGGATGAACTTTCATTCAAGATATATTTTATGCTTGAAGGATTGCCATCATCTGAAGGGTTAATTCACAAGAGTCACAACGATGATACAGTACTCAACATAACTGATCCTGCTGATAAATACGAATTGATACCATTCGATGGACCTGCATCAAAGGAAACATGTCTTGGAGGCATATATGATGATCTTATTATTAATGACAATGACAAAAAACGGACATACAATAAATTTGGATTATTGTTATTGATATTAACGGGGTCAATGCTGATCGCTAAAAAGAAATTCCGCCTCTTTTAACGATATTCAAAAAGGCAAATGGAAGCGTTTATTTAGTCGATATCATTGGTGTTTATGATCTGGAATCTCTGGTTCCAAATGTGAATTACGTTATTATGCGCAGGGGTACTTTCAACAGATCGAATTATGCTGAAACATTGGTCGCCGCTATCGTTGGTGGTGTTAATGACCTTTTATTCATACTCTGAAATTTAATATAAGTGGAGTCAAATTAGAACGTTTATAGGAGCAAATTTAATATCTTGTCCCCTAAAGAACTTTCCAGTCGTTAATTATTTAATAGGTTACTTAGTATCAATTAATTTACTAAGTTCAGTGGGACTGTTTGAATATAATGAGGTGCTCCTATGAAAATTAGAGTCGTAAGCAAAAGGGAAGAAATTGAAAAACTTGATACGGGCGAAAAGATCATCCATCTTGCATTCAGACCCTCCAATGAAGATATCTTTAACCTTGTAAAGAGATGTAAAGATGTTGAGGTAATTCAGATACCTACTTCATATAGGCGTACTGTATCCAAGTCAATTGAAATGTTCATGGATATGCAAAACATCAAGCTTATTGAAGGGGATGTCTGGGGTCACAGAAAGGATATCAATGAATACTATACTGTATCTCCGGCTATTGTTGAAAGGATCAATGCTCTGAGATCTGAAGGTATATCAGATGATATTATAGCTGAAAAACTTTCACGTGAAGGAAAGTTGAACAAGGAAATGCTATTTTATATTCTGAGCCAGGGCTGATCATATCACAGTTGTTGCCTATGATGGGGCAACATTTCTCATTTTATTCATTATATATCTTATTTCGATGTCTTATCTAACAGTGGTTCATTTTCTTTGGCTGCTTCTTTATGGACATTTTTGAGATGGCAAAAATCACATATATCAACCTATTTATTGTATCAGGTAATTACATCTCCAAAACACTAATTGAGGATATCTGGTAATATGGCTCAACAATACGGAAAAGTATATCTTGTAGGCTCCGGTCCCGGAGACCCTGAACTGATGACCTTGAAAGCACGCAGGCTTCTTGACACTGCTGATGTTATCGTCTTCGACCAGCTTCCTGGGGAGAAAATACTGGCTTCTATACCCGAAGCTGCAGAGAAGATCGATGCAGGTAAACATGCAGGGGACCACACTCTGACTCAGAGTGAGATCAACGATGCTATCGTGGAAAAAGCAAAGGAAGGTAAGATGGTGGTCCGTCTCAAAGGCGGAGATCCTTACATGTTCGGACGTGGTGGCGAAGAAGCTGAAGAACTGGTGGAAGCGGGTATCGAGTTCGAGATAGTTCCCGGCATCACATCTGCTCTTGCGGCTACAGCTTATGCTGGTATTCCTGTTACACACAGGGACCATGCTTCAATGGTCACTTTCATAACCGGCCATGAGGACCCTACAAAAGAGGAAACTGCTCTTGATTGGAAAACACTTGCTGCTTTTGGAGGTACCATAGTTATCTTCATGGGTGTCAAGATGCTCGAACGTAACATGGGAGAGCTGATAAGGAACGGAAAGGACCCCGAAACCCCGGTTGCAATGGTGGAGAGGGGAACACGTCCGGATCAGCGTGTGACCATCGGTACTGTCGGGACCATCGCACAGATATCAAAGGATGCAGGGGTAAAGGCTCCGGCACTTACTGTTATCGGCGATGTTGTCAAGCTTCATGAGATACTGGGTTCCCAGATATGATGAATTTGCTATTTTATTGATGGTGATAAGATGGACCAAAACGGAAAGAAGCCTGTAATAGCTATAATGAGGCCTGAGGGTTATGTGGTTAAATCATGTGAACTTGCGGAATCATTTGGTTTTGAAGTTGTGGCTATCCCAATGATAGTAATTGAAGGTATGAAGGATGAATATTTCGATGCATTTGCAGAGAACATATTTTCCGGAAGATCTGATTATGCTATATTCACCAGTGCCAATGGAATCGATCACACTCTTTCCAAGATACCTGAGGACAGGCACAGCGAGTTCATCGATGCTCTTAACAAGACAAATGTGGTAGCCATCGGTCCGACTACACGCAAGCAGCTTGAAGGTATTGGAATTGGTGTAATGGGTATGCCTGGCGTTTACAGCTCAGAAGGGCTTGTGGAATATCTCTGTCCTGATGTTAAAGGTAAACAGATAGATACTGCAAGGAGTGCTTACGGTTCTTCTCTTCTGATCTCAGGTTTAAGAGATTGTGGTGCCAACGTGCTTGAGACCAAGGTCTACACTCTGACACTGCCAAAAGGGGCATTGCAGAATGAGCTTATTACTAAAAGTGTCAACGGTGAGATCGATGTATTTGCATTTACCAGTTCCATGATGGTCAGGAGCTTTTTCGACCGTGCTGAAGCTTTGGATGTAGGCGAGTCTATTAAGGAAGTTCTTGCTAACAGTCTTGTTGCTGCTATTGGTATCCCAACTGCCAATACATTGAAGGAATTTGATGTGGAAGTGAACGTTACTCCGGATGAGTACACTTTCCGGGAAATCTTGAGGGTTGCAAAAGAAGCTCTTGAGAACTAAATTGATCTAAAAACGAATTAATTTCAGGAGGCTAACTATGATAGGAATATCTAAACTCTATTGCGGAACTGTTGAACCGTCAGATGCTCTTCGATATGAGCGTGATTCAAGTAAACTTCCGTCACATTTGCTTCAATTCTCCAAAGACAAGAAACCGGTAGTCGTCTGGAATGTGACCCGCCGTTGCAATCTAAAATGTGTTCACTGCTATGCACATGCAAAGGATATGGAATTCGAGAATGAGCTGACAACAGATGAGGGCAAGGAACTGATAGATGACCTTGCAGAGTTCGGTTCTCCTGTGATGCTGTTCTCCGGCGGTGAACCGCTGATGCGCAAGGACCTGCCGGAACTTGCTGAGTATGCGATTTCCAAGGGTATGCGTGCGGTGATATCCACCAATGGTACACTTATCGATAAACCAATGGCAAAGAAGCTCAAGGAGATCGGTCTGTCCTATGTGGGCATTTCAATCGATGGTCTGCGAGAGACCAACGATAAATTCCGGGCTGTCGAAGGAGCTTTCGATGCTGCAATGGAAGGGCTCCGTAATTGCAGGGAAGAAGGCATCAAGGTCGGACTTCGATTTACTATCAATAAACAGAACGTAGCTGATATTCCTGCTATCTTCGACATGATCGAGGAAGAGGATATTCCACGTATCTGCTTCTACCATCTGGTCTATGCCGGACGCGGGACCAAACTTGTGGAGGAGGACCTCTCCCATGAGGAAAGCCGCAAGACCGTTGACCTTATCATGGACCGCACAAAGCAGCTTCATGAGAAGGGAATGCCTGTGGAGGTTCTGACCGTGGACAATCATTGTGACGGCCCATACATTTACATGAGACTTGTAGAGGAGAACCCCGAACGTGCAGAAGAGGTCTATGAACTTCTCAAGATGAACCGCGGTAATTCCACTGGAATCGGATTTGGTTGTATCTCATGGGACGGCTCAGTCCATCCTGACCAGTTCTGGAGGCATTACACCTTCGGTAATGTGAAGGACAGGAAGTTCAGTGAGATCTGGACCGACCTGAGCGATGAGCTCATGGCAGGTCTCAAGGATAGGAAACCCCTTATTAAAGCGAACGCTGACAGATGTGCAAAGTGCAAGTGGTTCGATGTCTGCAACGCTAATTTCCGTGTACGGGCTGAAGCCGTGTATGGCAATGTCTGGGCAGATGACCCTGCATGTTATCTGACAAAAGAAGAGATAGGTTATGATGAAGAAGAGTGAGTTATCACTCTTCTATTCTTGTTCTTTTAAAAAAAGAAAATGGCAAAGGCTTAATTCAAGCCTTAGAATCCAAGCTGTTCCATTTCCGGCAGTACATCACTGCTGATGTCGGTAAAGTTCTGTATTCCACCGGTCCATGCTGCCATCATCATTGCATCCAATACCTCTGCCCTTGTTGCACCGTGATTTTTGAGTTTCACAAGGATCTTCTTTGCACTGTTGGTATTGTTCTTTGAACATGCTATGGCAAAGACCATCAGGTGTTTGTTCTTCATTGAAAGCCCTTCTTCCCTGTCCTTCCAGATGGCCTTGTAGAAACCTGCAACTCCCTGCCCGAAGTCATCATCCATCTTTTTGGCCATTTTGATGGCCTTTGGCATGGTTCCCTTTACTTGCTTAACGCTTTCTATATTTTCTGTCATTTATTATCACCTGATCTGTGTCCAGTTTGGTACGTTTACCGGAGGGTTGAACACTCTTGCAGCAAGGTCCTTGTCGATCATGAAAAGCCCGTTGCCTTCCTTGCCTGCAAGTTTAAGTTTGTCAATGATCTCATTGTCATTTCCTTCCTCTTCTATCTGCTCGGTAATGTACCACTGGAGGAAGAAGTTGGTTGCATGGTCCTTTTCTTCAATGGCAAGGTCTACCAGGTCGTTGATGGAACGGGTGATGAACTTCTCGTGTCCAAGGGTCGCATTGAGCATGTCAAGGGTGGTGCCGAATTCCTGTGCCGGCTTTTCAATTGCCTGAAGTTCTACCTTTGCTCCCTGATCAACAATGTAGTTGTAAAATTTCATGGCATGCAACATCTCTTCCTGATACTGTACCATGAACCAGTTCGCAAATCCGCTAAGCCCGATATTCGAACTGTAGGCTGACATTGCCATGTAAAGATGAGCTGAATACATCTCCTTGTTGATCTGACCATTCAATGCTTTAACCATTCTTTCACTGATCATGTGATTCACTCCTTTGTTATGGAAATAGAATTACTATCCGTTAAACAGGCTCCACAATTAATGTGGTTAATTCCCCCAAAAGCCTGTGGGTAGTTGTTTTTAGCTTTGTGGCTAACAGTAGAATATTAGTTATCGGCTGTATAAATGATTATCTGTGAGGAAATGCGGGGTGTTTTTTTTGAAAATTAATCTCGAATCTCAAATGGTTTATACCTTTGAACGATATTACCCCTAAGAACACGATTATCGAGAGAATTAACATGGAATCCCTCAAAAAAAACATTCTGGAAAAGATAAAGCCAACTGAAAAGGAAAGGGAACACCTGACCAAAGTGGCCGATGAGCTGATGTACAAGATAGATTGCCTTACCTTCAAGGTCGGTCTGGTAGGTGTAAAAACACAGCTTGTAGGTTCTGCTGCCAGAGGTACGTGGATCTCCGGTACACATGACCTTGACATATTCATCACATTTCCGGATGACACTAGCCGTGAAGACCTTGAAAGCTACGGGCTGTCAGTTGGCAGGCAGGTGGCAAAAGAGGCGGAACACTGGGATGAGCATTATGCTGAACATCCTTACGTGAAGATGCGATACAAGGGTTTCGATGTTGATCTGGTTCCGTGCTATCGGGTTTCCAGTGCCAGTTCCATTATCTCTGCAGTTGACAGGACACCTTTCCACAATGAGTTCATCAAGGCCAATCTGAACGGGCTTGAGGATGATGTTCTGCTTCTCAAGCAGTTCATGAGAGGGACTGGAGTTTATGGCTCAGAGCTTAAGACCGAAGGATTTTCGGGCTATCTGACCGAGCTTCTGGTCATCAATTATGGCTCATTCGAAAAGGTACTGGAAGCAACATCTAATTGGAGGCCCGGTCTGCTTCTCGATATTCTGGAACATGGGAAGTTGAAGTTTGAGGACCCTCTGGTAGTCATAGACCCCACAGACCCTAAAAGGAATGTGGCGGCTGCACTCTCTCTGGACAAGTTCTGCACATTTGTCGATGTGGCTCGCAGTTTCCTTGTCAGTCCGAACGAAAGCATTTTCTTCTCATCCTTGATGCCTCCTATATCTGACATTGAGATAGTTGAACGGCTGGAAAAGAAAGGTTCTTCACTGCTGGCCATCGTCTTCAAAACACCGGATGTGGTTGATGATATATTCTATCCACAGTTTGCTAAAATGGAGAACTCGGTGGTCCCAATGCTCGATAAGAACGAATTTACCGTACTCAAGGCTGGAAAATGGAGTGGCGAGGATTCTGTTGTGATGCTGGAACTTATGTCAGGCACTTTGCCTAATGTCAAAATGCACAGAGGTCCTCCGGTATGGGTACGTGATCATGCCGAGAAGTTCAGGGACAAATATGTTGACAATGAGGATGCTTACTCATTTACCATCAAGGACGGTTTCTATGTGGCTGAAATTCCACGAAAACATATCTCAGCAGTAGAGCTTCTTGAAAAAGAACTTGCGAACTGTTCCCTTGGAAAGCACATCTCCAAAAGTGTAAAGGCTGGCTTTGAAATTCTCGAAGGAAAGCAGGTCCTTGAACTGAAAGATGATGATTTTAGAAGCTTCCTCAATGGATGGTTGTGAGCTGGAACAAAACAGAGATCTGGAATTAGACTAGGCCTTCAAGCCGTTTCTGGTAGAACAGGTACTGTTGGGCATAACCGCAGTACTCTCCAAAATAGTGTCTTCCCCATTTTCCTATTTTTGATTTTGTGGGATTGCCTTCAAAATAGGGGTCGTTTCCGTAATAGGCCTTGACTATTTTTTCGACATGGGTATCCACAGGGAATCCTTCCATTTTCTCAAAAGCGAAGAGCAGGATGCAATCAGCCACCTTTTCCCCGATACCCTCCAGCTTCATCAGTTTTTTCTGAGCTTCACTATAGTCGAGACTGAACAGTTCATCGAGCACAATATCGCCATTGGCGACAGCGTTTGCGGCTTTGATTATCCTTGCTGTGCGAAATCCCATCTTGCATTCAAAAAGTTCCTCACAACTGGCTGCTGCGAGAGCTTCAACTTTCGGGAAACTGTAATGACCGTTCTCAATTTCTTCCCCGAAGAGTGCTGAAAGCATGTATATATTCTTCTTTATACGGGGGATGTTCGAAGCGGTTGCTAGCATGTAGGAGATCAGACATTCCCAGGGGTCCTGGCGTATAAGTCGCAATCCTCTGTACTTGTTGATTGCGACATCCATATGCTCGTCCTTGTTTATCTGTTTGAATATTGCCGTCAGGTCATCATCCAGTCTGAAATAACTATAAAAGAAGTCCTCATCAAGAGAGGAATCTACCAGAAGGTCACCTGTCTCAGAGTCCTGGCTTATGCGTGCAACAGCACCGTTGACAACGCCTGTCCACCAGTCTCCGTCCCTGTCCCAGCGGAATACCTGACCGCAGTCCAGTGTATATTCAAGGTTGAGATCTTCTGTTTTGATGGTGTACATTTGTAAACAACTGCCACTTGTTATGGTGAATATATGTGAAAATAAAATGTGAAGTTATGGTCTTATTCGACCATACTCCTTCCCATCTCAAAGGCCTTCACGTTGGTATCGATGGTCTTTGGAGGTACCATCTCCTTTACACGTTCCAGCAGTGTTTCGGTCTTGATCGGCAGGAAGTTGGAGACTGCTCCTACAAGGACCACGTTCATAGCCTGTCTGCTTCCGGCCTCAGCCGCCTTCTCGGTTGCGTTGAATGCGATTACCCTGTGGGTCTTTTTGAGTTCTGCTACGATGCTTTCCACATCAGGATACTCTGCCTTTCCAGTGGTAACTGTTACCGGATGAACTGCTTCGGTGTTCATGATGACAACACCATCGTCTGCAAGGGAATCGATATAGCGCAGTGCTTCTACCGGTTCAAGTGCAAGAAGACAGTCTGCACCTTTGAGAGGTATCATGGAACCAAGGTCACAGCCGATACGTACATGGTTAACCACTGAACCGCCACGCTGTGCCATTCCATGAGTTTCCGCTGCACGAACTCCGTAGTTCTCAATAACTGCGGACCTTCCGATGATGTCTGAAGCGAGGATCGCTCCCTGTCCACCGACACCTGATATTACAAGATCGAACTTGGATGCCTTACTGCTCATTTCTGAACCTCCTTTATCGCATCGAATTTACATACTTCTGCACACAGTCCACATCCTGTGCACATTGCATTGATCGTAGACTTTTTGGTCTCCTTGTCAAATTCAATTGCAGGGCAACCAAGGTTCACACACATCCTACAGCCTACACACTTGTCATGGTCTACTTTGAATGGTGTCAGCTTGACGCCGGTTCTGCGTGCGTAGATGATGCAGGGTTGTTTTGATATGATAACGGATGTACCTTCGTAATCCTTTGCACGTTTGAACGCTTCGACTGTTGCTTTCACATCGAAAGAATCGACAACTTCGACGAAATCGGCACCAAGTCCGCGACAGAGCTGCTCAAGGTCGATCTCCTTTGTGACCTCGCCTGTGGATGTAAGTCCCATTCCGGGGTTTGGCTGGTGACCGGTCATTGCGGTTATGCGGTTGTCCAGAATTGCAACTGTGATGTTCGCCTTATTATATACTGCATTGAGCAATCCGTTCATTCCGGTATGGAAGAACGTTGAATCTCCAATGGAACAGCAGATAGGCTGCTTTTCGCCAGAGTGATAGATGCCTGATGCAACGGTGATACTTCCTCCCATGCACAAGGTGGTGTCCACGGTCCCGTTCTGTATGCCCAGTGTGTAACATCCAATATCACTTGGGAAGACCGCGTTCTTGCCAAATACCTTTTTCATGGCATAGTAGGTAGCCCTGTGGGAACAACCTGCACACATTGCAGGTGGCCTTGGTGGCAGTTCCATCTCGATCTCCTTGATCTCAGGCAGACCTGATCCGATTTTGAAAACATCTGCGAGCGCTTTCACGCAATGGTCAACATTAAGTTCGCCGACTCTTGGAACAGTGCCATCTGTCTTTCCGATGATCTTGACGCTGCTTTCCATGTCCTTTGCAATGATCTTGCAACGGTCTTCCACAATAGGCTCAAGCTCTTCAATGACGAGAACTGTATCGACCTGCTCGTACATCTTTTTGATAAGACCTTCAGGGACTGGGTATGCACCGATCTTCAAGTATGATGCGGATACGCCCAGGTTCTCAATTGCTTCTTTTGCATAAACTGAAGCAATACCTGCTGCGATGACTCCTATCTTGGAGTCCTCCTTGATTGTAAGTTCGTTCCACGGGGAAGTCTCAAGCTCTTCCCGGATGCCATCCTGTATTGAAAGAAGGTGTGGATGCCTTACAACTGCATTGCTTGGGACCATTACCCAGCGGGATGTGTCTTTTTCGAACTTGGCTTGCACTCTGTGTTCAGTGATCTCTCCAAGTTCGATATCTGCCTTGCCGTGTGAGATCCTGGTTGTCGGTCTGAATATGACCGGAAGCTCGAACTTCTCGGAAAGCTCAAAGGCATAAGGTAACATGTCCTTTGCTTCCTGTGGAGTGGAAGGGTCAAGACATGGCATGAGTGAGAACTCTGAATATATACGTGTGTCCTGTTCATTCTGGGATGAGTGACATCCCGGATCGTCAGCCACAATAATGACCATTCCGCCCTTGACTCCCATATAGGACAGTGTCATAAGAGGGTCTGCTGCAACGTTCAGACCTACGTGTTTCATGGTGACCACAGATCGCACACCAGTCATGGCAGCCCCTGCAGCAACTTCCATTGCAACTTTTTCATTAACGGACCATTCGACATAAAAGTCGCGTTCCTTCATTTTGGACAACGTATCGACGATCTCAGACGAAGGTGTACCCGGATATCCGGAAATGACACGTCCTCCTCCTTCCACGATACCGCGTGCGATCGCTACGTTCCCAAGCATATACTCGCGTGTGCTCATATTTTATCTCCTGCCATTCTCATAAATAGGCATTATTAATAAATATGTGGGTGAGATCGTTCAGGAGCTTGTTTTTTGGAATGTTGGTTGTTGTACGTTGTTGTATGTGCCACCGGCATCAATTCCAAGTCCGTACTTCATAATGTCCCCCCCATTCCTTCTTCATCAAAACAATTGGTTTAATCTGATCATTCATCATTCATTCCATATTGTCTGCCATGCAAATCATCTATGTCAATACGGATGACTGCCACTCTCTTGAGGTCTAGATCATCAATACTGTATTCTTTATTGTGGTAGCGATCAATTATGATCTTAAGACCTTCTTTTATTTCTTTTTCATCTTCCAGAATTGTTGCAGTTCCGTAGCCTACAACGCTTTGGTATTTCATATAATATGAACAGGGTTCATCTGATGGAAGAGTTTCATAAAAAGTATCCACTTCAAAACAAACATTTTTATTTTGTTTTATAAGGTTGATCTTAGTACCTTTTCGGGAACTATGTAAATATATGGTATTATCCTTGTATCCGAATGAGATTGGTACGATGTAAGGCTTTTCATTACTACAAAGTCCCAACCTTAGGTATTGTGCATCTAAAAGTATGGCTTCAAGTGCTTTGTTATCTCTTATTTTTTTACCCATTATACCAAATCCACTTGCTTTAATACAATTTTACAAATAAGAAATTTACTCTCTTTCTTTATCTGTACTTAAATGATTGGTAGTTTCCAAAGGCATGTGTCTTTCCCAGTAGTGCTAGTATACATGTTAGGTTCTGTAGAAATCCTCAATATTTGGACGAGAAATTTAATGAATGAGTGCTTTGTCTGACTCTCGATGATGTTCGGAAAATGGGGATTGAAAACAGGAGTACGTTCCAACAACCGAAGGACAGAGTTAGAGAAGGGGGATTTTAGTCTAAATACTAAGGGATAAGGAAAGTAATTGATAGCTTTCTCTAAAATTGATATGAAATAGAAATATTAATGCTTGAAGAAGCGTCCAAAATTTATCTATGACTGAAATTGAAGTTCTCAAAAACAGAGGGGATGAAGGAGGAATGACATCCCCACTCCCAATTAGTTATGAATTAGAACCACCACCACCACAGTGTTCGTGTTTCAGACCGTACCACCGGAGTCGTGAATGACACATGGTTCCTAATATATAATATTACAATAATAGCATATTAACTTATCGAATATACTCAGAATGTTATAATAATCATCATTATGAAATAGGACTCTTATTCGGTGTTGTCTACTTTCCCAGAAGCCTGAACGAAGCAAGACAGCTGGTACTGCTGAGAGTTATAAGCAGTTTACTCTCAATGCTCATGTTAGGGAGGGGTTTGAGAAATAGGAAAAGCTTGTCTCAAATGATCAATTTTTGTGTAGATCTGCTGTAAGTGAGGTGATGAGCTACACTCATCACCTCTTTTCGCACTCCATAAGCAAGATCAGGCTGCAGGAACTCAATCCTCCAATGAGGACACATCTCCGGGATCCATTCCAAGCTCCTGTGCTTTAAGCAACCTTCTCATGATCTTCCCGCTGCGGGTCTTTGGCAGTGAGTCAACAAATTCGATCTCAGAAGGCATTGCAATTGGACCCAGGTTCATCCTTACATGATACAGAAGATCAAGCTTCAGTTTATCGGAAGAGTTGAAGCCCATGCGAAGTATGACGAAAGCTTTGATGGAATCCCCTTTAAGAGGGTCAGGTTTTCCTATTACGGCAGCTTCAGCCACAGCCTCATGGGATACAAGTGCACTTTCTACCTCTGCACTTCCAATATTGTGACCGGCAACGATAAGGACATCGTCGGCACGTCCCTGTATCATGATATAACCATCTTCATCCTTTATGGCAAGATCACCTGCACTGTAGTAATTCTTGATCGTTGTCCAATACTGGCGATATCTTTCATCATTACCATAAACGGTCCTCATCATGGAAGGCCAGGGTTGTTTTATTACAAGGAAACCACCTGTTCCCGCAGGCACCGGGTCACCATTCTCATCTACAACATCAACAACCACACCTGGCACGGGTCTTCCCGTGAATCCCGGTTTCATGGGCTCTCCAACCGCTGTGGTGAGCATGTGCATTCCCGTTTCAGTCTGCCACCAGGTATCCAGAACAGGACATTTATCCTTACCGATCACACGATAGTACCACTTGAACGCTTCAGGGTTCAGTGGCTCACCAACCGAACCCAGGATCCTCAGGGAATTCAGATTGTATTTCCCGGGCCATTCCTCTCCCATTCTCATGAACATGCGTATCGCTGTTGGTGCCGTATAGAAGACGCTCACATCGAACTCCTCTATCATACTCCACCAGACCCCCGGATCAGGGTAATCAGGCGTTGTCTCAGAAATGAGGATCGTTGCACCCATGGAAAGAGGACCATAGACAATGTAGCTGTGACCCGTGATCCATCCGGGGTCTGCAGTACACCACATGACATCATTTTCCTTGAGGTCTAAAACGTTCTTTGTGGTGTAGTATGTGCCTACCATGTAGCCACCGCAAGTATGAACTATCCCCTTGGCCGGACCGGTTGTTCCACTGGTGTAGAGAATGAACAGTGGGTCCTCGGAATCCATTATCTCGGGTTCACACTCCTTTTCCACATCTTTCATTATCTCATAGAAGTCCACCTCTATCTCAGAAAAGAGTTCCATTTGAGGGGTCATCCTTCTCAGGACCACTATCTTCTCAACGCATGAGGCATTGACCACAGCGTCATCCACGAGGGACTTCAGGTCAATGCGCTTACCACGCCGAATGCTTGCATCTGCAGTAATGACGATCTTTGCCTGTGCATCCTTTATCCTGGAATGCAATGCTTTGGCACCAAAACCTCCGAATACGACACTATGGATCGCACCGATACGTGCACATGCCAGCATGGCCACGATCTGTTCAGGAACCTGGGGCATGTATATGCATACCGTGTCACCTTTCCCAACGCCCAAAGATTTGAGACCATTGGAAAATCTCATGACATCGCGGTAAAGCTGACGATATGTGATAACCTGTTCTTCTCCATTATCACCTACCCAGATCATTGCAACTTTGTTCCTTTTCCCGTTGAAGACATGGCGGTCAAGGCAGTTGTGGGTGATGTTCATTTTGGCATTGGTGAACCATTTTGCATAGGGATGGTCCCATTCCATCACCTTGTCCCACTTTTCGAACCATTCAAGTTCCTCTGCAACATTTTCCCAGTGTTTTTCAGGATCCTTGAGAGATTCACTATAAACCTTTTCATAATCCTGCATCCAGGAATTTTCCTTTACCGATGGATCGGGTAAATAACTTTTACTGTCCAGCTTAACGTCAAATTTATCAGACATGTTCTATTCATTCCTAACTATTATCCATTATATATTTTACATGACC
>Ga0255366_10065_pt1 | contig 17068 bp, 19 predicted proteins | sample ANMaggSeSYBR01C4_FD_182086 | JGI IMG/M metagenome (GOLD analysis project Ga0255366, IMG submission 182086) | Sediment cell enrichment communities from methane seep in Santa Monica Basin, California, United Staets - ANME aggregate JGI... | ecosystem: Environmental > Aquatic > Marine > Cold seeps >... | reverse complement strand
TGAACCCGAAGCCGGGAATTACATTGAAACTGATAACCCGCTGTTCATCGATATTGATGGGCAGCGGGTTCCTTTTTTCGTAGAGGAGGTGGAACTGGTTTCTAAAGACCAGGCCATTATTAAGTTTGAGTTTATTGATACACTGGAAACTGCCAGGGAGGTGTCGGGGTGTTCTCTCTATTTTGACAACTCTCACCAACCCGATTCTATAGAAGCAGGAGATGATCTGGCGAATCTTATCGGGTACACAGCATCTGACAGGGAGAGTGGTCTGCTGGGAAAAATATCTGACTATCTGCCCAATCCCATGAATCCAGTGTTTGTCATACAATCTGAAAGTAAGGAGTTGATGGTCCCGGCTGTCCGGGACTTTATTGATCATATCAACCCGAAAAAACAATCCATTCAATTTATTTTGCCGGAAGGGCTTACTGAACTGTAACATTTCTACTTTGATTGCGTCCTTGGGTTAAATGAATCAATAACCAAAAGAGATAGAGATGAAAAAAGTAATGATCACATTGGTAGCACTGTTGACCTTGCTGCTGATAAATAGTTTCATAGCACCTGATCGTTCTGTTGAGGATGTTCGAAAGCTGGATGCCTTCACCGGAATCGGGATCAGTGTTTATGCGGATGTTTTTTATACACCCGGCAATACCCATGAAATCAGGATCGAGGGGGAATCCAGGGATGTGGAAGATTTGAAAACCGTAGTCAAAAATGGTTTTCTGCAGGTGAAGTATAATGATTGGAGGACCAGGCGTTCAAAGTTGACCATTTATATTACTTCCAAAGAACTGGAAGCTGTAAAGATTTCAGGTTCTGTACAGTTTAAATCCGGGGAGCCGATCACAGCAGATGAGATGGAACTGGCCATGTCGGGAAGTGGCGAAATTCTATTTGAAAAACTTGAAGCCGATGAGGTGGATGTGAAGATCTCCGGTTCAGGCGATATTGAACTGCTGAACGGAAGTGCAGATGAGCTGGATACAAAGATCAGCGGTTCAGGCAAATTGAATGCGGAGACATTTCAGGTTTCAGAATTCTCAGCAGCCATCAGTGGGTCGGGAAATATAAGGATTACTGTGAAGGAAGAACTTGATGTGAAGATATCGGGAAGCGGTAAAGTATATTATCACGGAACTCCACGGGTAAACAGTATCTCATCCGGTTCGGGCAAAGTGGTAGCATTATAAAGATTCGGAGCACCCCTGACTCAATGAGGAAGGGGACAGGAGCGGTTGTTTATACAACCCCCCGCAGGCTGTCTGGAAACGGGCAGCCTGTTTTTCATAACCCAGGCGAAGATTTTCAGTACTGGCCTTTATGCCCTTGCTGCTGTGTTGTCCTATAACGGGGCAGAAAGATGAATAACCGTTAAAAAGCGGGACTACTATCGAATTGTGGTGAATGTACCATCTTCCTCCAGTTTGATAATGGTAGAAGGTGTAGAGGGTGTGGTCTCATCCTGGCGCCAGTTTACCACGTAATCGATTTGTTCACGGATGGAAGCTTTAATCTTATGAAATGCTACTGGAGATTGTTCTCCCGAGATATTCGCCGAAGTGGAAACAATGGGTTTCCCTGTGATCTCAATCAGTTTTCTGCAAAACGGATCGAAGGTGATGCGGATACCAATAGATCCGTCCGGTGCCACCAGGTTATCTGCAAGGTTGCGGGCTCCTGGGTATATAATGGTGGTTGGTTTTCCTGTCTGTTTTATAATTTCCAGAGCCTGCAGGGGCATCTCTTCAAGGTACTCATCCAGCATGGCGATCCCGTTTACAAGTACCAACATACTTTTGTTATCGGCCCTCTGCTTGATACGGTAGATGTTTTCGACGCTCTCCCGGTTGGTTGCATCGCATCCAATGCCCCAGATGGTATCGGTGGGATAGAGGATGATGCCTCCCGATAGTATAATATCTCCTGCTTTTTTGACTTCAGTATCAATCATACTAGCTCTCAAGATAGACATTATAAAGAGAAGGAATGATCTGTTCTTCTCTGAATTTCAGGGCATGTGTCCCCCCTTCTCGAATCAGGCGGTCACACAATGCGGAATTCTCAAGCACCTGCCTGATGGCAAGAATCATCTCCTCCTGGTCGTTTGGATTGATCAGTAATCCCCCTTTCCCGGCAGTCTCTTCAAGGCATCCTCCCCTGGAGGTAATTACAGGGACACCTGAGTTCAGGGCTTCAAGGACAGGGATGCCAAAACCTTCATATGATGAAGGATAGATAAAGCCGGCTGATCCTTGGTAAATGGCCGGAAGGTCTGAAGCCTTTACCTGGTCGAGGAAATAGACATTTGGCAATCCATTGTTCTCAATATATTGTTTTACCTGGTTAAAATATGTGGTCTTCCTGCCCACTACTACCAGTGGAAAATCAATATTTCCCTGGTGAAGAGCCTGTACAATTTTCAAAAGATTCTTCCGCTCTTCTATGGTTCCCACATAAAGCAGATATTCGGTTGGCACGGCAAACTGTTGCCGGATAAATTGCATAGATTCTTCGCTCACCCGGTTATAGAACTGCCTGTGGCATCCCTGGTATACTACACTGATGCGAGATTCATCAACATTCAGAAAGCGTATAATATCCTGTTTGGTCTGTTCGCTCACAGCAATAATTCTGCTTGCTACACGGGTGCCATACCGGACTTTCCTTTCGTATATTTTTCGGCTAAAGGTTTGATAGAGTTCAGGATGTTCCATGAATATCAGGTCGTGTATGGTAATCACGGTTCTGACCTTGCTGTGGTGAATCCCAAAGGGCAGTTCATTGCTGAGACCATGGTACAGATCAATGTTATCCCTATTTAGCCTGTGGGTGAGCCTGAAACTGCGCCAGAAGGATCCGGATATTCTCCAGATTCCATTTCCTGGCTTCGCGATGGTGGTTCCTTCCGGTTCATGGAATAGTTCATCGTCGGCTATTCCCGGGGTATAGAGAACGCATTCATTCTCCGGGTAGAACCGGCAGATATTGGAAATGATGTACCTGCTGTAGTTACCAAGGCCACTATAGTTATTAAAAGCTCGCTTTGCGTCAAATCCGATCCGCATTATACAGCAACTTGGTATTCCCTGAGGGCATCATTCAGGGAGGTTTTCAGGTCGGTGGAGGGCTGACGTGTTCCAATGATCAGGGCACACGCCACCTGGAAGTCACCTGCCGGAAATGATTTGGTATAGGATCCGGGAATAACCACCGAGCGGGCAGGAACCACTCCTTTCATCTCCAACGGCTCTTCTCCTGTCACATCAATGATCCTGGTGGAATTGGTGATAACCACATTGGCGCCCAATACTGCTTCAGTTTCTACCCTGACACCTTCCACTACGATGCTTCGGGAACCGATGAAGCAGTTGTCCTCTATAATAACCGGAGCTGCCTGGACCGGTTCCAGTACACCACCGATTCCAACTCCACCACTTAGATGAACACTCTTTCCAACCTGTGCACAGGAGCCAACAGTTGCCCAGGTATCGACCATGGTCCCCTCATCTACATAAGCGCCTATATTGATATAAGAGGGCATCATAATAACCCCTTTTGAGATATAAGCTCCGTACCTTGCAATGGCATGGGGAACAACACGTACGCCTTTGGCTTTGTAGCCACTTTTCAACGGAATCTTATCATGGAACTCAAACGGAGGTGTCTCTATGGTCTCCATCTTTCTGATGGGAAAATAGAGGATGACCGCCTTTTTGACCCAGTCATTGACTTTCCAACCATCGGGCTCTTTTTGAGCTACCCGCAAAACACCCCTGTCCAGCTGGTCGACCACCTCATGAATGGCTTTCTGAACATCATTTTCAACGAGAAGTCCCCGGTCATCCCAAGCAGCTTCAATGGTCTCTTTTAGTTTCATCTTCCAAAAATAACAACTTTAATGAGTCGTGCCACCAGATATAAAAGCACCAGTGTAAATATGATGGTTGCTCCCGAGGGAATATCCAGGTAATAGGAGAGCACCAATCCCAGCAACGAGGCAAAAAATCCCAACACTACGGATCCGATCATGATATGGCTGAACCGGTTGGTGAAAAGATTGGAGATATTCTGGGGGATGGTTAGTACTGAGAGTACCAGGATGATCCCGGCTGTTCGGATACTCAATACGATAGTCAGCGCCACAAGGATGATAAGCAGATAGTTGATGAACATAACCGGGATACCCCTGATTCGGGCAAACTGTTCGTCAAATGCAACATACAATATGGGTCTGTACAGCAGGGTAAAGACTGCTGTAACGGTCAATGAAAGCGCCAGCATGAGCCAAAGGTCGGTAGAGGTTACCGTAATAATGCTTCCAAACAGGTAGCTCATCAGGTTGGGCGCGTATCCTGGTGTCAGGTATACAAAAATAATACCGATTGCCATCCCCAGGGACCAGAGAATGGCAATGATAGAATCATTGCGCAGCACTTTTCGCCGGGTGAGGTTCTCGGTAGTCAGCGCCGCCAGTACAGCAATGGCTGCTGCTCCGGCCAGTGGAGGGAAACCCAGGTAGTAACCAATGCCTACCCCGCCAAAGGAGGCGTGGGTTATTCCGCCACTGATAAATACCATCCGTCTCGATACAATGTATGTCCCGATGATACCGCAGGTGACCGACATCAATAGTGCAGCCAGCACTGCGTGTTGAAAAAATCCGTATGTGAACAGGTGCAGAAGGTCCATATTACTTGTGAATGTGTTCTTTAATGACCCTGTGTGGCACCGGGCCATGGGCAATGATTTCGATGGGACAGTTATAGACTTTTAGCTGATCTTCGCTAATTTCGTTGGAGGTATGGTAATGAAGGTCCCGGTTCACACATGCTATGGTTTTAATATAGGGTGAGATAGTCCCGATATCGTGTGAAACAAGCAGGATGGTTATGGAGCTGTTCAGCTCTTTTAAAAGATCATACAGCTCTGTTTCGAATTGATTGTCCACATGAGTGTCGGGCTCGTCAAGAACCAGCAACCTGGGTGAAGAGATGATGGCCCTTGCCAGCATGGTGCGCTGAAATTCACCTCCGGAGAGTTCTCCGATGGGACGGGAATGCAGCGCTTCCATTCCTACTGTTTCCATCGCCTTTTCTACTTTGTGCTGCCTTTTTCTGGCTATTCCGGGTCTTATGTTCAGTCCATGTTCCAATCCGGAAGCGATGACCTCCTTTACAGTAATGGGGAAGTTCTCATCCACCTGGTTTCCCTGGGGCAGGTACCCAATTTCGGACCTTTCAAGGGAATGATTTATGGAACCTCTAACCGGTTTTATTAACCCCAGGATGGCCTTAATCAGGGAGGTCTTGCCACCACCATTGGGACCAATAATTCCGATGAAATCGTTTTCGAACACAGATAGAGAGACATTGGAGAGAACCAGTTGCTTCTGGTATGCAACATCCACATTCCTTATCTCTACAATAGGGGTGCTCATTGGTTTGATGGATTAAGCTGTTCTGCAATATAACGCATTTGTTCGCTCCACTGCAGGTCAAGGGGATCAAATTGAATAATCTCAGATCCTGTTTCCTTAGCTAGAACTTCTGCGTTTTTATGATCAAACTGGTTCTGTATCAGGATTTTTGAAATTTGGTTGTGAATGGAGAAGTCTGTCATTTTCATTAAATGGGCAGGTGAAGGTGTTTTCCCTTCAATTTCGAGAGATAATTGTACCAACCCATAATCCCTGGCATAATAGGTGAGTGCAGGGTGATATATCATGAATTTCCTGTTCTCAATGCCCTCAAGTTTGTTGGTAATCGCCAGGTGAAGCGAATCAAGTGAAAGGGAGAATTGATCAAATCTTTCCAGCAGGTACTCCTTTTTACCGGGAAGCAACAGCAGCAGTTCGTTGCGGATGTTGCGGGCAATGATCCTGGCATTGATGGTTGACATCCAGATATGGGGATCGGTTCCGTGATGACCATGACCATTGTGATCACCTCTTGCCACTGTATCCTCCTCTATAATTTCAACCCCTTCAGAGAGATCCACGATTTTCATGTCCGGATTGACGCTACATATCTTATCCATCCAGCTTCGCTCGAATCCTACATATCCTATTCGGAAATAGACCCTGGAGCGATCCAGCCTGCTCAGCTGTGATACCGTTGGTTCGTAGGTGGCAGGACTGGCACCAGGGGGTATCATCACATTGATTTCCACAAGGTTGCCGGCCAGCTGTTCAATAAAGTATTGTTGTGGAATGATACTGACACTGATCACCGGTTTGTCCCCGGCTTCACTCCCTGTTCTACAGGAGGTTGTCAGTAAGAGTGCCACGATGACCAGGAGTATGTTTTTCATTGTTTGGGCGGATTAAAAATCTTATAGAGGGGAGTGCCTTTTGGTGGTACAGGATCATGACCGTGACCACCCCATGGATGACAACTAAGAATTCTTTTGGTTCCCATGATAAGTCCCTTAACAGGGCCATGTATCTTCAGTGCTTCGATGGCATATTCAGAGCAGGTCGGATAGTATCTGCAGGTTTTAGGAAGTGCCGGTGAAATAATCCACTGATAGATTTTAATGGGAACGGTTAGCAGGGTGGTTAGTAACCACCGGATCCACCTCAGAAGGAAGAAATTATCCAGACGTCCTGGAAGACTTGATAACCAACTCATAGACAATTTAAAATTCAGGCAAAATTAAGAATAAATGAGAACTTATTTAGACCATTTCTTAAATGGTTTTCATCTCATTTTTGTGTATTTTCACGGCTCAATTTTACAATTAATCAGATCGTACTATAATTCAATAACAAATTGTTACCATGAAAGAAGCTATAGCTATACTCTGCGCAGGCGGACCTGCACCAGGGATCAATACTGTGATCAGTGCAGTCACCAAAATATTCAATAAGAACGGGTACAATGTACTTGGGATAGACGGAGGATATAAAAGTTTGTTCTCGGATGAGCCTGAATTTGAGTTTCTCGATTTTGAGTATGCCGATCAGATCTACAGCAGGGGAGGATCTGCTCTGAAAATGAGTCGCTATAAGCCAAAAGATGATGAGTTCAAGGTTGATTTTTTCAAGAAAAACAATGTGAAGTTACTGGTGACCATCGGTGGTGATGATACAGCTTCCACAGCCAACCGTCTGGCTAAATTCCTGGCCAGGGAGAAGATGGATGTGAAGAATATCCACGTGCCCAAAACCATCGATAACGATCTGCCGTTGCCTGAAGGTACTCCAACTTTCGGTTACCACTCAGCCAAGGAAGAGGGGGTACGTCTCTCCACAACCATCTATGAAGATGCCCGTACCAGTGGAAACTGGTTTGTGGTCAGTGCTATGGGGCGTGAAGCCGGTCACCTGGCTTTTGGGATCGGGACCGCCTGTCACTATCCCATGATCATTATCCCTGAGATGTTCAATAAGACCAAGATCACTTTTGATAAGATCACAAGGATGGTGGTTTCATCCATGGTAAAACGCAGAATTCTGGGTATTGATTATGGTGTGGCCATGATCAGCGAGGGGGTTTTCCACTTCATGAGTGACGAAGAGATTATCGATACCGGGATCAATTTTACCTACGACGATCACGGTCACCCCGAACTTGGGAATGTAAGTAAATCTCACATTTTCAACATGCTTACGCAGCAGCATCTCAAAACTTTGCGCATTAATGTGAAGAGTCGCCCCGAGGAGATTGGTTATGAATTGCGCTGTTGCAGGCCTATTGCTTATGACCTTTCCTATGCAACTCGACTGGGACTTGGAGTATACAGTCTCTTTGTAAAAGGGGAAACCGGTTGTATGACCACCATTGACCGTGGAGGTAATATCACCCCGCTCTACCTTAAAGATGTGGAGGATGAAAATGGTAAAGTAAAGCCTCGTTTGGTGAATATCGAGTCTGAGACGGTTCAGGTGATCTTTAAGAACAACCTGCATTACATTACCAAAGAGGATTACAGGGCTGCAAAGAAATATGTGAAGAATCCTGAGGACTACGACTTTATGAAGATTCTGAAGTGGGATGAATAGTCCCAACTCCCGCTGCCATTGATTTATATCAATTATTGGTTTAAATTTAAAAGAAAAATCATGGCACAGGGGAACAAGAAAAAAGAGACCATAGGAATATTAACAGGCGGCGGGGATGTACCAGGATTGAATCCAGCCATACGTGCCATTACTATTCGTGCCCTCCGGGAGGGTTATCAGGTCATTGGTTTGCGAAAGGGCTGGTCGGGCATTTCCGAGATCATCAGGGATAAAAATGCCGATAACAGTGAGCACTTTATTATTCTTACCGAACAAATTGTCAATAAAGCGGGACGTACAGGTGGTACCTTCCTGCACACCTCCAGGGTGAATCCAAGCAGGATGAGCAAAGAGGCGGTGCCTCAGCACCTGAGAACCAAATACAATAAGGAGAACAACGATCTGACCCCGGAAGTTCTGGAAAACCTTGCGTTCTTGGGTATTGACTATCTGATACCTATTGGTGGTGATGATACCCTGAGTTACGGGGTACGTCTCTACAAGGAGGGGTTCAAGGTGATTGCCATGCCTAAGACCATGGATAATGATGTACCTGGTACCGATTACTGTATCGGTTTCAGTACCTGCGTTACGCGCACCATTAACATGACCAATACACTTCGGACCTCGGCCGGTTCCCATGAGCGGATTCTGGTGCTGGAGGTATTTGGAAGGTATGCCGGATTTACTGCCATGCTCCCTACCATGGCCGGAGCCGCAAACCGTTGTGTAATTCCCGAACACCAGTTTGATATTTCTCATCTGGCCGAGTTACTTGTGGAGGATCGTTTTCAGAATCCAAGCAACTATTCTGTGGTTCTGGTTTCAGAAGGCGCCACTTATAAAGGGATGGATGAGATGATGTTTAAGAATGGGGATAAGGATGCTTACGGTCATGCGAAACTGGGAGGAATCGGCAATTCAGTCGCTGACCTGATCAAGAAAGAGTCGGCAAAGTTTAACAATGGTGTGCCCATCAATATTATCAATCAGCACCTGGGATACCTGGTACGCGGAGGTGATCCCGACGCCATAGACTCCATTGTTCCCATGGCATATGGCAACCTGGCTCTGGACCTGATACTAAAAGGAATTCACGGAAGGCTGGTTGTATTGAGAAATGGACGGTACGACAATGCTCCATTGGATGTAGTGACCAGCACAAAGAAGGTTGTAGATGTGAAAAAGCACTACAATACCGAAAGGTTAAGGCCTCACTTTAAAAGTTTTGAATTCCAGCCCCTCTTTATTATGAGTGGAACATGAAAGGGCTGCAGAGCGAACAACCTAACTATTCAATGTAGATCCATGCAGTTTCGATCACATTGTCACGAACATTGCTTAGCTCCCTCAGGGATGCTCTAACAGATTCATAAGAACTGGCAGTCACAAGGTTGAAACTATATGGACCTGCGATTATTTTGCCATCGTATCCCTGCGCCTTCATCGTCGCAGAATAATCATCTGCGAATGAAGAGGTTTTAAATGCACCAACGATGATATGTACTTTCGAAGCGTCTTCACAGTTGGCCAGTTTAAGCATGGCTTCATCGGCCTGCATTCGTGCAAGAGCAAGCTTGTCAGCCAGGTCTTTACAGTTTATCGCCTCTGTTTTCAAAGCATCGTTTTCAGCAACCATTATATCAATTTGTTCTTGAGTCATGGATGGTTTTTGGAACAAGCTACAGGAGGATACGATCAATCCAAGTAAAATGATTCCTATCAGATTCTTCATAATAAATGCGTTTTGGTTCTTTAAGATTAAAGATACGTAAAATCCATTAACAATGAGTAGCCCATTTCCGGACCATATCTTACAGGCAGCTGAGGAGTATTTTTGGATCCTCTCAAAAAGGTATCCCCAGAATGCTGCATTGAAAATGGTAGGTGATAAATTTATGCTGCCCCGTGACATGCGTCAGATTCTCTACAGGGGGGTTGTGCCGGCCGATCAGGCACTGTCACGGCGGGATAAAATTGGATTAATTGAAAAGGGCGACCTTGTTTTGATCGATACATACAATGTGCTTTTTACGGTAAATAATTACTTGTTGGGCAGACCACTGTTTATCAGCAATGATGGAATGTTACGCGATGCCGGTGAGATGCGGGGCAGGATAATCAACAAGCCACAGTTTTCCCGGGCTGTATCCATGATGCTTGAGGTGCTGCAGATGTGGCCGGAAGCAACCTATATTCACTATCTTGACGAGCCGGTCTCACATAGTGGACGCCTCTCTATTGAGCTATGCAAGGATATGGTACAGATGGGAATTGAGGGAGATGCTCACGCGGTGAAGTCACCTGACCATATGCTCAAAAAGGAGAGAAGCGATGCCATATGCACCTCCGACGGGGCCATTATTGACCACTACAACGGCAAGGTTATAGACTTGCCCAGGTTCCTGCTTCAGCACTATTTTCAGTCCGATTTCCCTCAGGTTATTCGAAGCTCGGTTCCTCCTGCATAAGGAGCCAGGCGGAGATTGGATAATGATCGGAGTAATCTGTTTTGATCCTTTTGAATTCAAAAGATAGCAGGGGAGGGCCATACATGATATAGTCTATGCGGAAAGAGGGAAGTTCTCCTGCATAAGTATTCCCGAAGCCCCGGCCTGATTTTCGGAAGGCATCATCAAGCCCTCTCTTGATTTTTCGATAGGCATAGGATTGGGGTGTATCGTTGAAATCGCCCATGACAACCACCGGGTGTGGCGATTCCCTGATATAATTGGTGATCATTTGTGCCTGTTCGGCACGCATGGAGAAAGCGGTTTTTAACCTTGATCCGATGGCCCTGATTTCATTCATCTGCTCATTGCTGTATTTTAGCTGGGCCGTATCCATAAAAGCATAGTTGTCTTTTTGGAACCTGATGGACTGCAGGTGGATATTAAAGATCCTGATCGTATCGGACAGGAACAGGATATCGGTATACATGGCGGCATTGAAAGAGGAGTTAAATGGGATTCTGCTCTTTTTAATAATTGGATATTTGCTGAAAGTGGCGATCCCGAATCCGTTCCTGTTGGTATGGTCGGCTGCATAGTATACTGCATTGTGAGGAAGATATTTCAGATGACCGGAAATATCGGCGTGGGTCTGACCACTTTTTGAGGAGGTGTAGTACTCCTGAAAACAAACCAGATGGGGTTCCTGGGTTTCAAGAAATTCAAAGATCTCCTTTTTTGACTCCTGCTCCTTGTTCCAGTGGTAGATATCAAATCCTCTGACATTGTAGGAGAGGATTTTCAAATATCGAGCCTGCGATGCATCTTCCGGGATCTCCAAAGCTCTGAAATTCAGAGGCAGAAGATTGTTTAATTGATTCCATCCCAGCAGTATAACAATGACTGAGATAAAAATCTCTCTCTTCAACCGGATCAGCCAGAAGCAGAGAAAGGCCATATGCAACATCAGGAGATAGGGATAAGCCAATCCGAAAAGTGCTGGAAGAAAAACCCTGGCCGGGTTCACCACAGGAGCCAGGTAAGCAAGCAGCATAGCAACGGTACCCAGGATGTTCAGGATCAGTACGGCTCTGTCAGTAAATTTCCCCACAACTACTTTTTATTGCCCATTTTGAAGAGAAGTTCTTTCTCCCGGGATGAGAGACTGTCATACCCGGCTTTGGAGATCTTATCCAGGATCTGATCGATCTCCTTCTGGTTTTCAGCCTTATGTTGATGGTATTCAATATCGTCTGCCGGACGCTTCTGTTCAGTGGAACGTTTGTAAGTGACCTTCAGTTTCTCTTTTCCGGGTTTAAACCATGTGGCGATATTGTCCATAGTCCGGTCAAAGCCTTTTGTAAGATCTTTACCCCTCCTGTAGTAATAGGCAAACAGGAATCCTGTGAGTGCACCACCGATGTGTGCAATCTTTCCTCCCGTATTAACCGAAAAGTCAACCAGCGAGGTAAAGATAAACATGACCAGGGCAATATAGATGATCTTAACCGGCCCGATCAATACCAGATGCATTTTACGATCAGGTTGGTAGGTGGCAGTGGCAACAACCACAGCCATCACTGAAGCGGATGCCCCAAGCGCAATGGATCCCTCCCTTACCTCTTCAAAGACAGGAAAGAGGTTATAGAAAATAACATAAAGAATTCCTCCGGTCAGTCCACCCAGCAGGTAGGTACTAAGCAGTTTTTTCAGTCCGAGTTCCTGGATAAAAAGGGTACCGAACCACCATAACCATAAAAGATTGAAGAGAACATGAATAAAATCCACATGCAGGAACATATAGGTGACCAGGGTCCATGGACGGTGCGCAAGTACTTCCAGGTCGGCCGGTACTGCAAGGTGGTTCAGAAATCCGGGAAACAGGTCGTAAGCATTTGACAGAAAAAGTACAATCCTGACAATTTGTACTGCCAGAAAGAGTCCAAGGTTGAGGTAGATTAGCTTATGAAGAGTGGTTCCTTTGCGGAACGACTCTTTTATTTCATCGATAATACTCATTTAATCAGTAAGTTAGTAAAAGTTTCGGGTAAACTTATTCCAGTATCTGATTAAAAAGAATCCAAAAATCATACCACCAAGGTGTGCAAAATGAGCAATATTGCCTCCGCTTTGTGTGACACCCAGGTAGAGTTCAAGTACACCAAAACCGATGACCAGCCATTTGGCCTTAATGGGAATTGGAATGAACATGATATAGAGAGGGGTATTGGGAAATAGCATACCAAATGCCAGCAAGACACCATAAACAGCTCCAGAGGCGCCTACCGTAGGCCGGATAAGCTCCCGCCCAACCTGATAAAATTGATTCCCCGGTTGCAATATCTCATTTAAGAGGGTATGGTTTATCCGGTCTACCGAATATGCTACCTTCAGGGCTGCGATATCAGGGGCAAACTGAATATAATTTACCAGCTGGTGGAAAAAGGCTGCACCCAGTCCGGTTGCCAGGTAATAGATCAGGAATCGCTTGCTTCCCCATACACTCTCCAGGGTTTTTCCAAAGATCCATAGTGCATACATGTTAAAAAAGATATGGGTGATCCCTCCATGCATAAACATATGGGTAACAGTTTGCCACGGGCCGAAATAGGGGGATTGAAAAAAGAACATCCCCAGGATTGCATTCAGGTTCACCCTGAATATCCGTTCAAAAAGAATGGCACCAAGCAACATAGCTATATTGATGATGATCAGGTTCTTTGTAACCGGGGGTGTATTGCTTAATCTACTGCTATAAAATCGATTCATCATACTCATCTAATCTTTAAAATGGGAATCCAGTTCTTCCAGGTCAATGATCCTGACGATCAGTTTTCCGGAAGGCGTATGGTTGGGATTTTCACAGGCAAACAGCTGGTCAATAAGTTCCTGCATCTCAATATCGGTAAGCTGCTTTCCATAATGAATAGCTGATGCTTTCGCCGCAGCCCGGGATACACGTTCTGCATGCTCTGTATTATTCAACCCTTGAAGGGTTTTATATTGTTCAATCATCAATTCAATGGTGTCGCCTGCGCCTGCAGGTTTCATATCCACTGGAAATCCGTGTACCACCACACTTTGGTTTCCGAAATCGCGTATGTCAAATCCCAGATGTTCCAGACTCTCCATCATTTCGAGGCACACTTGGTAATCGGCTGCGTTCAGCTTAATGGTTTCTGGGAATAGCGATTTTTGTGCCAGGGGCTCTCTTTTTTCCTGGGCTTTCACCATTCGCTCAAAAAGAATTCGTTCATGAGCCCTTCTCTGATCGATAAGCATCACACCAGATTTAACAGGCGACATGATATATTTGTTTTTTACCTGCAGGTTTTTCTGGGTGTTCGATACGATTCCCTGTGCAGGCTCGAAGAGCTGTTCCCATCCTTCAAAACGCCTATCCTGGTAGGGTGTTGACCGTCTTCCCCGGTTATAGCTGTTTTCTCCTTCAAAGGGATTGTAGGCCGGGTTGGTATCAACGGCAGGTTGCCTGATCTCAGTGTCTCTGGAGAGTACAGGAATGTCGATGACTCCCTCCGTATCAAAATCAAGCGATGGTGAGAGGTTGTTTTTCCCGATGGCCTTCTTCACCGAAGCCAGGAGAATCTGCCAGACTGCACGCTCATCCTCAAATTTGACCTCCGTTTTGGAAGGATGGATATTCACATCAATTTTAGATGGATCGGTGGTGAAATAGATAAAATAGGAGGGAATATGGTCCGCTGCCAGGATCTGGTCATACCCATTCATTACCGCCTTGTGAAAATAGGGATGTTTGATATACCTGTTATTAACAAAAAAGAACTGTTCGCCATATGTTCTTCTGGCATGTTCAGGTTTCCCTATAAATCCGCTGATGGTGATCAGCGAGGTTTCAGACTCCAGTGGGATCAGGTAGTTGTTGGCCGATTTTCCAAATACTCCGATGATCCTTTGCCTCAGGTTGGAGGCGGAAAGCTGGAAGATCTCCGTCTGGTTGTGGATCATCAAACACTCAATCTCCGGGTGGGTAAGAGCCACATGGTTAAATTCATTGATGATATGACGCAGTTCAGTCTGATCGCTCTTCAGAAATTTCCTTCGTGCAGGAATATTATAAAAGAGGTTCCTGACCTGAAAATTGGAGCCTTCTGGTGCCTGGACAGCCTTCTTCGATTCAAGCTTCGATCCTGCTATACGGATTTGGATTCCCAGTTCATCACTCTTCAGGCGGGTTTTTAGTGTTACTTCTGCTACAGCTGCCATGGAGGCGAGCGCCTCCCCCCTGAATCCACGGGTCCGGATGGAGAAGAGATCTTCGGCACTTGATATTTTCGAGGTGGCATGACGCTCAAAACAGCGTTCTGCATCTCTTTCAGACATCCCGGTTCCATTATCGACCACCTGGATTAATGTTTTGCCGGCATCCTTTATGATCACCCTGATGGTGGTTGCTTCAGCATCCACCGCATTTTCCATTAACTCCTTCACCACTGAAGCGGGTCGCTGAATAACTTCACCCGCTGCGATCTGGTTGGCAACCGCATCACTCAACACATGGATGATCTCTGACATTTAACGGTAGAATATTAGATATGCAAGAAAGAATAGTATCGCCAGGATGACTACCAGTCTGATGTTAGAATTGCGGGTAGCTTTGATGTTGGTTTTTTGACGGACCTGCCGAAATGAACCACGTTTAATGGTTGTACGACTGGGACCGGCAGGTACATCCACGCCCATCTCCTGCTGGATCTTTCTGGTCCGCTCTTCCCTAGCCTCCTTCTCCTGGTCCCAGTATATGGGGGCGTAGTTAAATTGCTTATGTTTGGGCAGTTTGATAAACCTGGGTATTCCCATATCAATTTATTTAGCCTGTAAAGTTAACGATAAAGTCTATAATGGCGAAAGCCTGTAATGTCAAAACTGTATTTTACTTTTTAGAGTACAGAAGTAAGAGGCCACCCCATTACAGGACGGCCTCTTTCACTTGGATCGGCTTATTTATCCAGGATTATTCCTTGGGGCATTAAACTTGATGGGAACAGCAATCGATACCCCGACAGCTCCTGTTTTCGTCACTTCTTTTCATATGACTTATTAAGTCATAGACAATCAGCGTTATAGGTTTTCGATTTTGATATTTTCGGGTGTCCCATTATCATGTATGCGTGTTTATCCCATTATCATGTATGCGTGTTTGTCCGGGAATCAGGGATGAGAACATCAAGACATTTTTCGATGAAGGACTTTCTTCTTAATGTGGATGGGATCCACATTGATTTTCAAGCCAAATTTCTTCCTCTTTCTTCCTTGGTCCGGTGCCGCTGGATCCAATAAAGAGATGCCGGGTCCCAACTCTTCCATCATTCTTTCATGTTCAGTAGTCCAATCCAAACCCAATAAATCGGTGAGGAAAAGGAATCTCTTTTTTGCGGACTTATTCATATTCCTCGCGAAATAATAAAACAGCTTATCATGATCTGTCCGGGCTTTCGCCTGGAATATGGCCTTTCCGACCTCAACGATGCCTCCACAAAGCTGGGGCTTTGTAGCAATATCCACGATAGTCCTCTCCAAATCACTTACCATCGCTTGCTCAAGCTGGTTTATCCAGATACTGCTGAAACCGAAAAATCGGGTTGCATCATGCTGAATGAATTGATACGTAATTCCCCCGAAACTCCTGATGGCCGGCTTGGTCTGCTTTTTAGTGACCACATATACCTTGGCCTCAGATTCTTTAGTCTCAGATTCTTTTGCCTCAGATTGGAGTGTTAACCCATGGATCTTCATCGCTGAAGCATACCCGATATAATACTCCTTATTCTGCATGATGTATTTAGCCACCTGGTGCCCATCAGGAACATAGGTTTCCGGATCCGCATTAAAAGGAATAATATGGTAATTGTCCCGGGTTATTTTATATAACATACCCTTCTCGACCATGTTTGCAAGTATCCTGGCCAGATGAATACGGTTCTTCTCCGGAAATTCCCTTACCACATCCTGAAATGTAAAACCAAACATATTTCTGCTTGAAAACTGCTTAATAATGCTCCAACTCAATTGACTACTCATGGAAAAGGGATAAATTATCTGTTTACTATACTTATTTGGTGCTTTTAGGATAAAATATATCCATTGATAGATATCTATTATCCAAATCAACATCAATATAGTTAATAACTGGATAAAATATGTCTATTTCTGATTTTTTTTCGTCCTTAGTGTCGACATCAGCCCTGTTTGTACCATATACCAGTAAAGGACCAATCATAATTGATGCTCCCTATCCGCCCCTGAGGGCTGTCCCAGTGAGCCGCCCCAGTGAGCCTGCCCAGGAGGGCTGTCCCTGTGAACTGTCCCTGTGAGCTGTCCCTGAGGACTGCTGTCCCTGAGGACTGCTGTCCCTGTGAGCTGTCCCTGAGGACTGCTGCCCCTGAGGACTGCTGCTACCGACAGGGTTCCAAGCTTGTGAGTTCTCGACCGCAGGCAATAGTGTGCTCGAGTAGTCCATGGGTAGGGCTTTGAAAGGCCAATTCTAAACAGTTAATTATCAGTTAAATCAATAGAAAAATGGAACGATCGTGAAATTGATCAAACCTTCTGAAATTTCTGCCAGGAT
>Ga0255366_10063_pt1 | contig 17215 bp, 13 predicted proteins | sample ANMaggSeSYBR01C4_FD_182086 | JGI IMG/M metagenome (GOLD analysis project Ga0255366, IMG submission 182086) | Sediment cell enrichment communities from methane seep in Santa Monica Basin, California, United Staets - ANME aggregate JGI... | ecosystem: Environmental > Aquatic > Marine > Cold seeps >... | reverse complement strand
AAGTATAATATTGCTACTTCCGTTTCCGCTTGGATTAGTACCATTTCCAATCAAGATATTATTACTTCCAGTAGTGATATTTGACCCTGTTGAACTACCAAGGAAAACATTTCCATTTCCAGTGGTTGTATTACTACCTGAAGATTCGCCAATAAACACGTTAGCACCACTTGTATTCTTATTACCGGCAAAAGAACCTATAAATGTATTATTCCCTCCTGTTAAATTGTTTTTCCCTGCATTAGTACCAATATAAACATTACCGTCTCCAGATATATTATTTTGTCCAGCCAAATACCCCATAAAAGTATTGAAGCTTCCTAAATTTGTATTACTATAGCCTGATCTATAACCAATAAATGAATTATAATAACCTGATTCAGAACCATCAGGGGTCAATTTCATAAAATCATCTATCAATCCCTTATTACGATCAAAGCCACCGATTGAGAAACCGCCTTTTGGGCCTTTACTGATATCGTTATTTATAAGAAACCGAATGGTGTCGGGGGTGATTCGCATAAAATCATAGGTTTCAGTAAAGTCTTTGGTACGATCGAAACCACCAATTGAGAAACCACCTTTCGGGCCTTTTGCCAGATCGTCTTCCACAAGAATCCTTACGCCATTATTAAAGACAGCAAAAACCGGTATGCCGTCTTTGTTTTTTACTTCAAAAAGGGGATCCTCATCACTCCAGGTCGCTGATGTCTCGACCTGTAGTCGGCTGGTTGGAACCGTCGTTCCAATACCTACATTACCGTTAGCCTTGAAGGCGGCAACCCAATTAGGTATAAAAGCTTCATCCTGAACACTTGGTCCCTCATTAACAAATATCCCAACTGAATTCCAACCGGGTGAACCACCAAGAGCATTTACTCCAACTCCTGCAGCACCAATTGTCGCATGTGTTCTTGAAAAGCGGAATGAGTTGTCGTCATTATTCATATAGGCATTACCTCCCATCATCCCCTGTCCTCCACCATCACTCGACAAATCAAGCCAACCACCTACAGCCAGTGACCTGGAGTTTGAATAGTTAACTTGCAACATTGCCATAGGGTTTTCTGTTCCAATACCAAGCCTACCTGATGATTTTAGCATCATATGAAACGGCGTGCCAAACATCCCGGAGAATCCAATATCCGATGTTGAACCTGATGTCCACTCTGATCCTGCCTGTATCCAGACTGACGGAGTACTTTCATATGCCATTAATCTAAATTTGGCATTTTTGGTTCCCATATTTATTATACTACTTGAAGTTGAAGTCAAAGTATCAGAAATGTGAAAATCTCCTCTTGGATTACTTGTACCAATCCCAACATTCCCATTATTAAAATATATATCATCTGTCGACTTTTTCCATATCGAATCCCCTGTGGTTCTGGAGGCGGTATTTGCATGCAAAGCATAGGGTACCGAATTGATTGGTCGCTCTTCAACGATTGTATAATTGGTTCCTCCTGTCGGATCGCACTCAACTTTCAGATTATAATCACTGGTGCCCCAGTCAATTTCTGCGAAAGCAACCGGATCTCCTTCACCAATAGTAAGAATTACCATTCCATACTTATTCGTAGTGGTATTCTGCACCTCCTCATATGATATTCCCTTTGGGGGCTGGAATATGGTGAACCTGAACGTAACCGCCTGTTCAGCGAGTGGTGAGAAATCTGCATCTCTTACAACACCCTGGTAGTTTATTTTACCCGGTGACTGACCGGGTGCAGTTAATAATGCAAAAAGCAAAATCGTAACCGAAAATAATAATTTAGTTTTCATAACAGATTGGATTTAATATAGGCATAGATAAATGAAATGGTCACTAATTTAAGAAATATGACTATGGAAAGCAAGTTAATTTGATAAACGGAGGGCGACAAATGACTGACGGCGAAAGGCGTAGGGAAGGGAATATCCCAGCCTGCCGGCTGGCAGGCAATATTGATCAATCCGGCAGCTGCCGGACAGGCGAACTCCGATTTTTGATGTTATAAACGTTGACGGATTCAGATGAATAAAAACAATTGACATGCCATATTCCTCCCTATGCCTTATGCCCTACGCCTTTCGCCAACTCCTTACTTCCTACTCAATACTTCCTACTTCCATACTTCCTACTTCCTACTCCATACTTCCTACTTCCTACTCCATACTTCCTACTTCCTACTCCATACTTCCTACTCCCTGCTACTTTCCCCCTATCTGCATTTCAGAGATCCTGAAGGTAGGTGCTGCAAATGTCCGGTTAAGATCTATATCATTACCCATCATATCTATATTATTGAGGATATCGTCGGCACTGCCGGCAATGGTCACTCCTTTAACGGGATGTACTATTTCTCCCTTTTCGATCCAGAACCCGGTAGCTCCGCCGCTGAAATTACCATTAACAGGGTTAATCCCATATCCGGTCACCCCTTTAAGAAGCAGTCCGCGCGACGTACCTGCAATAATCTCATTTCGCGAGTGGCCACCCGGCTCAACAGAAACATTATGAGTCCCTATCCCTGGCAGCTGTGTAAAACCACCCCTGCTGCCATTACCGGTACTTTCTGTCCCTGCTCTGCCTGCGGATGCCACATTATATATAAACCCTTTAAGCACTCCCTTCTCCACCAGTGTGCGTTTTTGGGTTGGAACACCCTCTCCGTCGAACGGACTACTGCCTAACCCTTTAGTTTTGGTTCCATCGTCAACAATTGTAAGAAGAGTTGAGGCAAATTGTTTATCCATAGAGTCTTTAAGGAAGCTTGCCCCCTGAAGAACCCGCTCTCCGTTAACGGCAGCTATAACACCTCCAAGAAGGGACCTTGCCACATCCGGACCAAATATTACGGCTGCTTTCTGTGTCTTTATCATTTTGGGGTCAAGCAGCTCCCATGCTTCCCGGGATGCCTTGGCCGCAACCTCTTCCAACGGTTTTAGATCAGAAAAAAACCTGCGTGAACAGTATTCACCTCCTGTATTCTTCTGTTCGCCCTTTTCGGCAACTACACTTACTCCAATTGAGCATCCTGATGATTTATAACTTTTTGAAATTCCCTGCGAGTTGGAGATATAGATCTCCGCTTCAGACTCACCAAAACCCGATCCCGAGCTTTTTGTGATACGCGGATCGGTCATTGCCAGCTTTTCAAGCTCAATTGCCATATCAATCTTTTTCTCCATAACGATAGTTGCAATCTCCGGATCATAAAGTCCTTCTATGTTTGTTACACCGGGGTTGGCTGTCAGAATATTATTTTCATCGGGAGTAGTCAGGCGTGCAAAGGCTATTGCTTTTTTCAGTGTCTCTTCAAGCGACCTGTTACCAAAATCATTACAATGGCTGAATCCCATTCTGCCATCTACATAGACCCTGAATCCAACTCCATGGGAAGAGGCCTCCTTATTAGTTTCTATTTCGCCGTTAAGTATCTGTATGCTCAGGTTTCTGGTTGTCTGCAGGTAAACTTCAGCCTCATCGGCTCCATTTTGCAGGCACTTTTTAACCAATTTATCTGTTAGATTTTTATAATTCATTATTTCCTGATTTGTTCGTTATACATTATCCCCTGCTGCCACCTACATTAATTCCTCTTATCCTTACTGTCGGCTGACCGGCATCTACCTCTGCCATCTGGCCTTTACCACAGATGCCCGGACCAAACTCAAGATCATTACCAACGGCATCAATATTTGATATTACTTCAAGACATGAGCCGATAAGGGTAGCTCCTTTTATAGGTTTGGTCTTTTTACCTTTTTCGATCAGATAAGCTTCACGGCAGGTAAAGTTGAACTGACCCGTAACAGGATTTACGCTTCCACCGCTCAGGCTCTGCACATAAATACCTTTCCTGGTAGATGAAAGGATATCTTCAGGATCAGACTCTCCCTGATCAATAAAAGTATTTGTCATTCTCGGTATCGGTATATACCTGAATGACTCCCGCCTTCCGTTACCTGTCCGCTCCAGACCAAGTTGTCTGGCACTCAGAATATCAGTCATATAGCCCTTCAGAACACCATTCTCTATTAATACATTACGTTTTGCCTGTGTTCCTTCATCATCATAATTTATTGTACCTCTTGCATTTGGAATAGACCCGTCATCAACCATAGTAAACAGGTCACTTGCCACTTTCTGTCCCACCTTACCCGTAAATGCTCCTATTCCTTTGGCAATATTATCAGCCTCAAGCGGATGTCCTACCGCCTCATGAACAAGCACTCCGCCCCATCCGTTTTGCATAACCACATCCATTATTCCTGCCGGTGCATCTTCTGCATCAAGCATGGCAACAGCTTCCCTGGCAGCTTTTTCAGCCACCTCTTCAGGTGTTACCTCATCAAACATTTCAAATCCGCTATGCCTGCTCAGTCTCTCCCTCGAAAGATGACGAACATTACCCTCCTCACTCATTGTCTGAACGATAAAAAACAAAAGAGGCTGTTCATCGCGCAGATACAAACCTTCCGAGTTTGCAATTACACGACCTCTTATCTCATCATAATAATCGATCATTGCCATTTTTATCCTGGCATCATAACCCATTGCCGCCTGGTCGGCCCTTTCCATGATTTCAATCCTTTTGGGATCTGCAATCTCCTGCAGTGGCTGACCAACGGTAATAAACGACTCTCGCTCAGCATCGCTGATATTGACAGGAGCGATACTCTTACCCTCCCTTGCCACATAAGAGGCCACTTTAGCTGCTCTCATCAGGTTTTCTGTTGTAATATCATCAGTATAGGCATAACCTGTTTTATTGCCCGATATTACCCTTACTCCCGCACCCTGACTAACGCCATACAGACCGCTTTTAAATTTCGACTCCTCCATCACAATGTTTCTTGAAACACGATTTTCGAGGTAAACTTCAGCAAAATCACCACCTTTTTCCAGGGCGGTAAAAATTACCCTGTCGAGAGTTGTCTTGTCTATATCAAGACCGGCAGCCGAAGCTCCCATGGATTTACATGATACCAACTGTGAAAACAAGGTCGGCGTTGCTGCCATTATCAATCCTCCTTTCATACTCATTTCCAGAAATTTCCGTCGTGGAATATCTCTGATAAAATATTGTTCATTTTTCATATTTTTAAATTTTTTACCGCAAAGACGCAGAGACGCAGAGAAAAATTTCAATCATTCCCTTGTGTGCCAAAATTCTTTGCTATGATTGTTTCAATTTATAGATTTTTTATTGTTATAAATATTATCTGTTATCTTATTTGCCTTTTCGCTCACTTATCTCCTCAAATCGTGAAATAATAACCGCACCACAACTATCACTAAATACATTTGCGGTGGTTCTGAACATATCAAGAATCCTGTCGACAGCCAGGATAATTGCAACACCTTCAAGAGGCAGGCCAACTGCACTCAGAATAATCGACATCATAACCATTCCGCTCATAGGGATACTGGCAGCCCCAATAGATGCAAGAACCGCTGTTATTGCTATTGTTACCTGGGCACTGAATGGAAGATCAAAGCCATATACCTGCGCAATAAATATAGTGGCAACACACTCATAAAGAGCCGTTCCGTCCATATTCATAGTAGCACCTATCGGCAACACAAATCCTGCAGCTCTTTTTGAAGCCCCTGAATTTTCGGTAGTTGCTTTCATGGTAAGAGGAAGGGTCACTATGGTTGAACAGGTAGAGAAAGCAGTAAAAAGTGCCGGTATCATTCCCCTGTAATGTTTTACCGGATTGATTTTTCCCAGACTCCTCAGCAAGATCGGAAGTGTAATAAACATATGTATGGCAAGACCGGCCAGCACAATTATAAAATAGAAACCAAGAGCCCGGAATGAAGAAAAACCGGTTTCCGCAACTATCTCTGTGATAATACCAAAAACGCCTAAGGGAGCCGACCAGATAATAAAAGTGGTCATTTTCATCATGGCCTCAAAGGAGGCTTCAAAGATACTGCCCATCAGTTTTTTCTGATCAACTTTTAACCTTGTAATAAAATAACCGAAAAGTATCGAGAAGAATATAACGGGAAGAACATCTCCCTCAGCCATTGCCCTGAAAGGGTTTTCGGGGATTATATTCATCAGTATTTCGCCAATACCCCGCTCAACAGCTTCAATGCTTTCGGGAGCAGCTTCGAGTCCGATATTAGCGCCCACACCCGGCTTGAAAATATTTACCAGCACCTGCCCGGTAATAATCGCAATTAAGCTTGTAGTGATATAGTATCCAAAAGTACGCAAACCCATCCGGCCCAGTCCGTATGCAGAACCAACCTGTATCACAGCACTTACGATGGATGTAATAACAAGAGGCATAATGGCCATTCTTAGCAGCCTGAGAAATATATTGGCAAGAGGTTTTGCAAATGGAACAATTGGTTCTCCAATAAATGCTCCTGCAAATATTCCAAGGAAAAACCCACCGAATATCCAAAATGTTAATCTGTATTTTCCCGATCGTGCCATATTTATATAGTCATCAGTCCTCAATCCATCATCTCTGCCCCTAAGCCCTAAGCCTTATGCCCTATGCCCTTTTTAATAATAAACTCCTTTGCCTTAAGCACTCCACCCCTTGTAGATGAAACACTTGCTTTTCCTTTAATCTCCTGCTCTCCATATACCCGAATGTCAAATTGAATCTCTGTCGATTCTCCTCCGTCTGTAAAACCTGCTTTTAGGGTAACCGATGAGGCAGCTTCGGGAGTCATCATTCGTCTATAATAACTTCTGCCTTGTCTGCTTCCTTTGGTAAGTATCTTCATTGCGGGGGTATCGCCTTTTACCAGGGACTTATCGAAAGAGATTGTAACCTGGTCTTCACGTACAATTTTCACAAGATGTGCCTGTTTAAGAGCAGTTGGCAGCTTACCTTTATTCCTGAATTTTACTGTTACCCTGTAATCGACTGAATCATTTTTATATGATTTCTTCTTTTTTACATCTATATCTTCCCACTCAATCTGTGGCAGGTGTTTTACCATCTCAATATTAAAAAGAGCCTGGTTTCTAGCCCAGGGAAGGAGATGTTTGGCCGGAGCATTCTGAGAAAAGAATTTAGGATGAAAACCACCTGTCTCAACTTTACCGTATACCGGGTGAACAGTCTCCTTCCATTCGATAAAACCATCGCCGTCATTCTCATCATCATCCCACCTTAACATGTCAATCTGATCAATATCATCATCTCCGTCATAATCTTTAAACTTTGCTCCGTTCCACAACTCATCGCCATACCATATAGATCCGTAATACCAGTATCCGAAATCCGGACCATGACCAAACAGGGGATTACCTTTGCCATAATCGCTGTAAACATCACCTGCCCTTTTATAACCTGTAATACTTTTCCCCAGCTCATCAAAATACTTATACCACTCCAGGTCTTCAGGGTACATTCTCTCCTCCGAAGGTGAAGTAGATGGCGGACGGAGGTGCATTGGCACACTTGTATCCATAGAATTAACAACGTAAATATTCGGGTGTGAAAGCAAAAATGTTACAACCGATCTGGTTTCTGTTTCACTTAAAGGATACTCTCCTGCTCCATACTGTGTAAATCCCCGGCCTGTTGCCTCAATATGCTTTTCCGGTCTCCAGTTTTCAGGATAATTACGGTGCAGATCAAGTCCGCCTATTCCATCTTCGTTAATACGGCCATCGTTGTCATTATCCAATCCTTCCTGTTCCAAACGGTATGTTCCTTCACCTTCAGGCACCCTTTTCATTATTCTTCCTGTCGGATCATCAGGATCGGGTATTGCATTCCCTGTTTCTGTATCTGGCCATCTCATGTAAAGAATAATTCCATCGCCGTCGATATCGTCAGGAGCATCCTCATCCAGCAAACCATCCAGATCATTATCGGTTGGCCTTACAGTACTTCTGTTGCTTTGTGCTGTATGGATATAAAGATTATGGCCATCAGGATTATTAACGGGCCTTACATAAATAGTTTTATTATCAACAATAGCTGTTATCTCCGGATCATTCCCATAACCTGAAAGAAGATAATCAATTAACCACAATGCTGATTCGGCTGATGTAATTTCACCACTATGTCTGTTTCCCTCAAAAAATGCAGCAGGCTTATCAGTGTCTTTACCTGTTTTCCTATTTGTAATGGTCATCTGCAAAATCGGGCGTCCTTCAAAACTTTCAGCAACCTGGTAAAGTGCGGTAATTTCGGGATATGCGGCAGCCCATTTGATAAGCCAGTCATTAATTACTTCTCCTGAATGAAACTTATCAAAACTGAGATTATCTCCTGTTTCATACTCTACATCGCTATGTTTCACCTGAGGGAAAAAACTTACCCCATGCCTGTAGCCGGCAACGGTATACAGTGAATCATTTGTGTCAGACTCTGTCCAGATTTTGACATTCAGCTCTTTATAGCCCTGGGACATAGCGACCACTGAAAATATCAGTGTTGCAATCAATAAGCAACTCTTTTTCATTATAATATGATTTAATACAACCGGAAATAAAAATACCGGTTTTAGATGCTTTTTGCCAGTTTTTGTCAATGTTTTGAAACAGGTAACCAGTATCATATTGAGCGGAATAAAGTGGAGTCGTGGTATCTCCGGTAATAAAAAGATTTCCCTCTCCGGCAACTAACTGACTCGAAATTATATAATGTTATCCCCTGACGGAGATTATGTCAAGTTTATCAATGTCAACAATTTCAACTGTTTTTCCGTCAAGTTTGATGATTCCCTCTTTTCTGAAATCCGACAATGTTCTGATCACATTGGCAGTACTCATACTGATATAGTCAGCTATCTCCTTCCTTGAGACAGGCAGATCAAAAATTCCTGAATCATATATATCTCTGGAAAAATAGAGTAAAATATAGGCCACCCTGCCAATAAGGTTTCTTTTTCTTATATCAAGTGATTGTAGTATAATTTTATCGCTTATCCTTGATATTTTGGTCATCAGTTCAAGTGCAAATCTGCCATTGCCCGCCACAAGCTCTTTTATATAATCAAGTTTAATATTACAGACTTTAGACTCCTCCAGGGCCGATACTGAATATTTATATCTATCCTCTGAAAAAATACTAATATTACTTACAAAATCAAAAGGTTTTGTAATGGCAATTATCTGCTCTGAACCAGCACCGGTTTTCCTGAAAACCTTTACCAGGCCGCTCCTGAGGTATTTAAAATCACGAATCGGATCTCCCTCCCTGTGAATGATTCCACCCTTCTGATATGAAAATTCCTGCCTGAATGTACAAAGATCATTTACCTGTCCGGTTTCAAGAGTTGAAAACGCAACATTACGAAACTGGCATCCCGTACATTCACAATCATTGTTTATCATTTCAGTCTGTTTTTATACAAAGGTAACAAATCAGTACTTAACCCGATGATAAAGCGTATTAACGTTTAAATCTAAGATCCTGACATCCGCATTTGTAAAACAGAGATATTAACTTCGGCGTAAGCGACAAGCAGCAGGGTGTATTTTTATAAATTTTTGCAGAATTTATGGAATTCTTTTTATTCTGACTATTTTGGCCGGCAAGAATAAGATTGCAAATTGTAATTTATGATCTACCGGACAGATTATCATATTCACACCATCTACAGTGACGGTATAGGTAATTTTGAAGATTACCTGGGATACGCCCGGAAAGAGGGTATAAGTGAAATTGGGTTTTCTGATCACCTTACGCTTACCGATACTCAGCAAAAATGGAGCATGAATCCCGACCTTTTGAATGAATATTGTGATAAAATTCTTGAGTTAGGGAATAAAAATAGCAACATAATTATCAGAATCGGACTTGAAGTTGATTATTTTCCCGGAAAAGAGGAAGAGATAGAGCGGATCACAGAAAAGTTACCTCTTGATTACCTGATAGGATCTGTTCATTATATGGATAACGGGTCTGTTGATCTCGGACCCGGATTTTATAAGAAAAAGGATATTGATAAGCTATATGAATCATATTTTGATCTCGTTTCACGTGCTGCGGAGACTAAGCTTTTTGATATAATGGGACATCCCGACCTGGTAAGGATATTCAGATATTTCCCTGCTAAAAACCCTGAACAACTCTACAGGGCACTTGCCAGAAACCTTAAAAAAAGTGATGTAGCTATTGAGATCAATACCAACGGCATGAATAAACCTCTTTTAGATTTTTATCCCGATCCTGCCTATTTACATATTTTCAGTGAAGAGGGGGTTCCGGTATGTGTTAACTCCGATTCACATCGTCCCGGAGATACCGCCCAGCATTTCGATGAAGCCTATACATTGGTCAAAAATGCCGGATACAAAGAGATGGCAACCTTCGAAAAAAAGAAGAGAAAAATGGTCCTAATAACATAGCCTCAGGCAAAAATTGTATGCTCAAGCAAAATTTTCACCCCAATAGCAATAAGAATTATTCCACCTGATATTTCAACACCTGACCCAAGTTTTGGTCCGGCCAATTTCCCAATTCTTATTGCTGTCATTGAAGCAACCAGTGTAACCGCTCCTATTACAGCAGCTGAGATCCATATATCAGTCTTTAAGAATGCAAAGCTTACTCCAACGACAAAAGCATCAATACTGGTCCCGATTGCCATAGCCAGAACAATTGAAGGCTTTGTAACATCACGTGATTTATTCGCTGCATCACCCTTTATTCCTTCATACACCATCCGTCCACCAAGAATTGCAAGTAGCACAAAAGCCACCCAGTGATCCATCACACTGGCATACTTGTGGATCGCAGATCCGAGAAAATATCCTACCACAGGGAATCCACCCTGGAAGAGAGCCATTATTAAGGCCACGTTTAAAGCCTTAAAGAATTTGATTCGTGACTGAATAACACCGAAAGTCAGAGATACAGCAAATGTATCAAACGATAATGCAACGGCTATTGCCAATAAGGTATATATATCCATCTTTCTGTTTATGCCCGGCAAAAATAGCAGGAATATTTTTTTGGCACAAATTGTTCTCTTCAGATCGATAACCATTAATCTGATAATCTTACAATCTGATAATCTTCAATCTCTTTTATTCCTATCTTTGAAAATTCAACTAAATAGTATGAGAGCTGTAATTCAAAAGGTAAGCGAGGCCTCGGTAACTGTTGAGAACAGGATCATAGCTGAAATCAGGCATGGTCTGCTTGTTCTGCTTGGAATAGAAGATTCTGACACAAATGAGGATGTGAATTGGCTTTGCAATAAAATTGTTCAGCTCAGGATCTATAACGACAAAAATGACGTGATGAATCTTTCGGTTCAGGATGCCGGAGGTGATATTCTCGTGGTAAGCCAGTTTACACTTCATGCAAAAACAAAGAAGGGAAACAGGCCTTCCTATATCAAAGCTGCTCACCCGGATATTGCAGTTCCATTGTATGAACAGTTTATTTCAACAATTGAAAAACTGACCGGAAAGAGTGTCGGATCAGGGCAGTTTGGTGCCAAAATGGATATCTCTCTGATCAATAATGGTCCGGTTACAATTATTATAGATACAAAAAACAAAGAATAACCCCGGTTTATTTATCACTTCCGATGTACACCAGACAGCTTAAACGATTAATTCTCTTTATTACGGCTTTTGCCTCCTTTATCACTCCTTTTATGGGGGCTGCAATAATTCTTGCTCTTCCGGCTATTGGTAAAGATTTTGACGCAAGCGCTATACAATTAAACTGGATTGTAACCATATACCTGCTCACCACTGCCGTATTTATGCTTCCTTTTGGCAGGCTTGGAGATATCGTCGGGAGAAAAAAAATATTTATGTATGGGCTCATCCTGTTCACCTTAACCACTCTGGCAATAACATTTTCGAAAAGCATCGGATACTTTTTAATTTTCAGATCATTACAGGGTTTATCGAGTGCTATGATATTCGGAAACAGCATGGCCATAATAACCTCTGTTTTTCCTCCGGGAGAACGGGGGAAAGCAATGGGGATCAATATTACTGCAGTTTACGTCGGTCTTTCGAGCGGACCATTCCTTGGTGGGCTGTTAACTGAATATTTTGGCTGGAGGTCTATTTTTATTGTACTTATACCGATAGGCGCTACAGCAGCACTTCTTACATTTCGTAAAATACGGGTAGAGTGGGCTGAAGCAAACAGTGAGAAACCTCTTCTGGATATTAACCTTCTTCTCTCAAACAAGGTATTCAGCTATTCTAACCTTGCTGCAATGATCCATTATTCAGCCACTTCAGCCATTGGGTTTTTTCTGAGTCTGTACCTTCAATATCTGAAAGGATTGGACGCAAGAACAGCCGGTTTTATTTTAATGACACAACCTGTTATGATGGCTGTTTTTTCCATCCCTGCCGGAAAACTTTCTGACAGGATCAACCCTGGTTATATTGCCAGCATCGGTATTGGAATAACAGCAATCGGTATTTTCGCATTATCATTCATACAACAATCAACTTCCCTGGTCTTTATTATTTCAACCCTCGCATTTAACGGTTTCGGATATGCTCTTTTCAGCACTCCAAATTCAAATGCCATCATGAGTTCTGTAGAAAAGAAGCATCTTGGGGTTGCCAGTGGTATGCTGGGAACAATGAGAATGGTAGGTCAGACCATGAGCCTTGGTATAGCCATGCTTCTGATTGCTCTGTTTCTTGGCAAGGATAAAATTTCTCCTGATAATTTTCCTGTACTTCTTAAAACCATTAAGACCGGACTTTTTATCTTTGCAATAATATGTATACCGGCAATTTTTGCATCACTTGCCAGAAACAAGAAATTAAACTCAATAATGAACTATGATTAAACCCTTTGTGACCATTCAAGATATACTAATAACCCTAAGCTAAAAAACCGTCAAAATGGAAAACAGATTTTCCGGAATAACAAACAGTGTGATCAAAAATAAAATTGATGAGATACAGGTGTTAACAGACTCATCAATACTGAGAAGGATATTAAGTTTTCTTGATCTGACTTCGCTTAATACCACAGATAATGAAAAAAATATTGGTGAGCTATGTGAGAAAATTAACAACTTTCCCTATCTGTTTCCCGATCTTAAAGGTGTCGCAGCTATATGTGTCTATCCTAGATTTATTCCCCTGGTCAGAGATACTCTTAAAGTTCAGGAGATTAACATCGCTTCGGTCGGAGCCTCATTCCCTTCATCACAGACTTTTCTGACGACCAAAATTGAGGAGTGTAAAATGATTATTGACAGCGGAGCTGATGAAATTGATATAGTTATCTCTGTTGGAGAATTCCTTGCCGGAAACAGGACCCTGGTATCTGATGAGATCTCAACAATTAAAGAGACCATAGGGTGTACCCATCTTAAGGTAATACTGGAGACCGGAATTCTTGCCGACCCTGATAAGATCTATTCTGCATCAATGCTGGCAATGAAGGCAGGAGCAGATTTCATCAAAACATCAACAGGTAAAGCACCCGTTTCAGCAACACCTGAAGCAGCATGGGTAATGTGTGAAGCTATTAAGGATTTCTCCGAAAACAACAGCAGAAAAGTTGGATTTAAACCTGCCGGAGGAATATCAGATAGTGAAAACGCAGCACTCTATTTCGCTATTGTTAACACTGTTCTGGGGAGTGAATGGCTGCATCCCGATCATTTCAGGATTGGCGCAAGCAGACTTTCCAATGATCTCCTCACAACTATTGAAGGAAGAGAAATAAAATATTTCTAACCTGTTATTTAAGAATCCAAAATGCTGATAACATTGTCAGTCCATAACATCATTAATAACTTTCAGCTCATTGCAGAGTCAATGCCTGCCGATCCATTCCTAAAAGACTGGCTGCTGGTGATAATAACGGCACCTGTAATTCTGTACCTTTTTATTGCAGCGACAGAAAAACAGGTGTTTGCTGTACTTACCAGAACCGTATTAAGTAACAGGTATGCATACACCCAATTCAGAAGTAAAAGTACCGGAAGGGCAATAACCGGTATACTATTGGGAGCCATTGCGCTGATTAGTATCACCACATTCAGCTATTTCGCCGAAGGAACCTTTAATGCCTCTTTTTTCGGTCTTTCAGGCTTTCTTCTCTGGCTCTTCAACCTGGGCGTTATCAGCCTCTTTATTCTGGTCAGATATATTATCTCCGTTATTACCGGAAAACTTGCCAATAGCCAGGAAGCCTTTAATGAATATTACTATAATATTTCCCGATTTTATATGTTTCTCTCAATTATTCTACTGTTTATTAACTTCTTAATACCATATTTAGTAATAATACCAGACATTTTTCTTATTGGTTTTACATTATTATTAATGGCTATATTATTCATTTTAAGAATAATACGATTGGCTGGTATTTTTCAGAGAAGGAGTTTTTCATTATTATATATGATTTTGTATCTTTGCACATTGGAATTTACCCCGATATTGATTTCCATTAAATATCTGTCGGGTGCTCTCTAGTCAGAAGGTGTTGAAGTTGGTAATTTAAATTGTGGCGTTTTGAAGATAAAGAGTATTTTAGTTTCGCAGCCGGAGCCCCAGAATCCAAAATCTCCCTATTATGAACTTGCAAGGAAGTATAATCTGAAAATTGATTACAGACCATTTATAAAGGTGGTGGGTATCTCATCCAAAGAGTTCAGACTGCAAAAGATAAACATCCTGGATTTTACTGCCGTTATATTTACCAGTAAAACAGCCATTGATCATTTTTTCAGGATTTGCGAAGAGCTAAGGATCACTGTGCCTGATGCAATGAAGTATTTCTGTGTAACCGAAAATATTGCTTTCTATCTGCAGAAATATATTGTTTACCGTAAGAGAAAAATATTCCATGGAAAGGCAAAGTTCCAGGAGCTTATAACAATTATCAATAAACATAAGGAGGATAGATATTTCGTTCCATTGTCCATTCCCCATAAAGCTGAAATACCCGAATTACTTGATATCAACAACATCGAGTATAAGATAGGTAACCTGTATAAAACCATAAGTGCCGATCTTTCAGATCTTGCCGATGTATATTACGATATTCTGGTATTTTACAGTCCGTCCGGACCAAAATCGCTCCTTGAAAATTTTCCTGATTTTAAACAGAATAATACCAGGATCGCAGCATTCGGGCCAACTACAGCTAATTCCATCAGGAGTATAGGCTTAAGACTTGATATTGACGCTCCCAATCCCCAGGCTCCGTCTATGACTATGGCTCTTGATAAATATATACAGGCAAACCGGAAGGAAAAAAAATAGGTGCTTATTAACATCATTATCCCGGAACTGTCTGTCTTTGATACATTTTCGGGATTTTTCATTTTATGTCACAAAGTATTTACAGCTTCAGTAAGAAAGAGCGACTCAGTAATAAAAAATCAATATCCCTGCTTTTTGAAAAGGGGTATTCTTTTTACTCACACTCATTCAGTGTTGTATGGAGTTACAGTGACCGGCCGATCCCATTCCCGGCACAAATGGCAGTAAGTGTTACAAAAAAATCATTTAAAAAAGCTGTAGACAGAAACAGGATTAAACGACTGGTTAGAGAGGCCTGGCGATTAAACAAAAACAGCCTGTATGATCTTCTCAAAGAAAAAGACAGGCAAATAATTATTATGCTTCTGTTTACAGGTAAAGAGATTCCTGGTTTTCACGATGTTAGCAACCAGGTTAAAAAAGTTATTTCAAAAATTTCACTACTTTTGGCCAACCAGGAAACGTGAGCTTCCGGATGGCAAAATAAACATGCGCAAGGTGATGATTAAAAAAGTAATTATTATTGTTATGATAGTGGTAGCCGGAACATTTTCGGCTGCATTTCTCAGAAACGAATCCAAAGATTTCAAGCTTGTAAAAAATCTTGATATCTACTATTCATTATTTCGTGAGCTTAATGCTTTTTATGTTGATGACATTGACCCCGACAGGCTTGTAAAAACCTCTATAGATGAGATGTTAAAAACACTTGATCCTTATACAATTTACTATTCGGAACAAGACAGAGATGATTTTCAATTTATGACAACCGGAAAATACGGGGGTATTGGTTCCCTGATCAGGAGGGGTGGTGATTATACTATATTAACTCAGATCTATAAGGGATTTCCGGCAGATCTTGCGGGGCTGAAGGCTGGTGATATTCTTAAAAGTATTAACGGCGAATCACTAAAAGATCTTCCGGTTACTAAGGTAAGTGATATACTTAAAGGTGATCCCAATACCGAAATTTCAATAACTATCGAACGACAAGGTATAGATATTGAGAAGGAAATTACGCGTAAAAAAGTTGCTATTCCTCCTGTGCCATATTTTGGGATGATTGGCAATGATATCGGCTATATTCGATTTACTAACTTCACACAGAATTGCACCCGGGACGTTAAACATGCACTTGTCACTTTGAAGAACGATCACGGTGCCGGTAAAATTATCCTTGATATGAGAAGTAACCCGGGAGGATTGCTTACCGAGGCTGTCGAAATTGTCAATCTGTTTGTCGGACCAGGTCAGGAGGTTGTCAGAACCAAAGGAAAAGTCAACAAATATGATGCTACCCATAAAACTACCAAACAGGCAGTCGATGAAGATATTCCTCTTGTTGTTATGATCAACAGAAACTCTGCATCCGCATCTGAAATAGTCGCAGGAGCAATCCAGGATCTTGACAGGGGTGTTGTTGTCGGACAACGTTCATACGGAAAGGGTCTTGTACAGATAAGCCGGCCTTTGAGTTATAATACCACACTTAAAGTAACTACTGCAAAGTATTATATTCCAAGTGGAAGGTGTATCCAGGCACTCGATTTTTCTCATCGTAATGAAGATGGCTCTGTAGGTTATATCCCCGATTCACTTATCTCAGAATTTAAAACAAAAAATGGCCGGATCGTAAAAGACGGAGGCGGATTGATCCCTGATTACAGCGTTGAAACAATGCAGCTTAGCCAGGTTACAACCGAACTGTTTCTTCGTTCATTTATTTTTGATTTTTCTACCAAATACTTCTGGGATCATGAATCAATAGATGTTCCGGGACAATTCTCCCTAACAGACCAGGATTATATTGATTTTGCCACTTACCTTGAAAGCAGGGAGTTCAGTTATACCAATTCAACAGAAGGGGCACTTGATGTGCTTACCACAACAGCAAAAAGAGAAAAGTATTATGAAATTAACCGGGATCTTTTTGACCGGCTAAAGGAGAAACTTGAACACAATCTCGAAAATGACCTGAAATTGTTCAGAGATGAAATTATTAAACTATTGGAAGATGAGATAAT
>Ga0255366_10059_pt1 | contig 17426 bp, 15 predicted proteins | sample ANMaggSeSYBR01C4_FD_182086 | JGI IMG/M metagenome (GOLD analysis project Ga0255366, IMG submission 182086) | Sediment cell enrichment communities from methane seep in Santa Monica Basin, California, United Staets - ANME aggregate JGI... | ecosystem: Environmental > Aquatic > Marine > Cold seeps >... | reverse complement strand
ATTTCCGGGATATTGACAGCATCTATACCTTTTTCGTTAAATAATCTTTTCTCACAAGCCATCCGCAACTTTGCAACAAGTTCATCACGATCAAAAGGCTTCATAAGATAGTCAAATGCTCCCAGCTTCATGCCTTCTATGGCAACCTGAACCGAGGCATGGCCGGTCAGCATTATTACTTCTGTCATGGGTTTGATTTTCTTTATCTCTTTGAGGGTTTCTATGCCATCCATTCCAGGCATCAACACATCAAGCAGCACTGTTATAAAATCCTGATTTTTAATTTTTTCCAGGGCATCTTCTCCGTTCATTGCCGTAGTGATATCAAAGCCCCTTTTTATCAGGAATCTTGAAAGGTATTTAAGCATTATCTTTTCATCATCAACAAGCAACAGCTTATTCTTCATAGTGTCCTCCTTTAGGAACGGGGACGAAATAACTTTGGGCCAAGGGCTCACTCAAAGGAATATTTGTCAGCAGAGTTTCAATATGAAACTGATGTTTCATGTTGAAACTCTGACCCTAAAACCTGTACTATTTGACCATCAAAATGATTCATAATATAATCATCAGAAAAAATGTTCCGTTTTGAAACATCTTTGTACCTGCATCCATATCGTATAAATGTAACTATCAACAATTTATGAATATTTTGATCTGGTATGTTTCTTGATTATACTCAATTATATCCTATGCAATATCTATGCTAAAGATTAGGAACTGGGAAGGAGTAATGATGTTTAGATTAAAGAAGGTAATAAAAAAAATATTTTTTGGTGGGAAGCAGAAGAGTACCAATACTGAAAAATCGCCCGATGATATCATCCGTTCCCGTTTCAAAACAAAGTACTGGAACTTTAAAAATCTTCTAAGCATTAATAACACGATACTTGAAAGTATGTCGAAAATTGAACTTGCACTGAAGGGAACTCAAAGATTTAGCATGGAATTCATTCGTGGAAACTGTACATCCATTTCAGTAAATATATATAAACTAATTAAAAAAATAAACGACATTTCCGACGGCCGTTATGAAACGCTCTATCATACTTTTGCAGATATTCAATTTAGAATAGATCAAATACTTGAGGAACGGAAAAAATCTGTTGATGGTAAACCGGTGCTGTCAATCGAAGATATAAATACAGACAGCACAAACCATACCGGCAGCAAAATGGCTAATCTCGGCGAAATTATGAACCTGACAGACATTAATATCCCGCATGGTTTTGTTATTACTGTCTCTGCATATCATCTGTTCCTGGATCACAGTGACCTGCAAAAAAATATCAACCAGCAGCTTCAATCTGTTGATATTGAAGATATAAAAATGTTGAAAATGGCCAGCTCAAATATACAAAAGCTGATTATGCAATCATCTGTTCCTTTGGAACTCGAAGCTGCAATATTTGATGGATACAAACGTCTACAAGAAAAAACCGAAAAAGACGTCAAAGTTTCAATGCGCAGTAGCGCTTTGGGTGAAGACAGCCAGGATTTCTCTTTTGCCGGTCAATATCACACAGAACTGAATGTCGGTTTTAAAACACTGATTGACTCATATAAAAAAATAATTGCCGGCAAGTATTCCATTCAGGCCATTACATACCGTTTCAATAATGGTCTTCGCGACGAAGATATTATTATGTGCGTCGGTTGCATGGCCATGGTCGAAGCTATTTCCAGCGGAGTTATGTATTCGAAAGATCCTGATGACATTTATAACGATATAGTAGTTATAAATGCAGTGCCTGGATTAGGGAAAGCAGCGGTTGAGGGCAGCGTATCACCTGATTTATTTGTCGTCTCTAAGGAACAGACGTTTCAACTCCTTAAAAAAGAAATTCATGTCAAGGATCAGAAAATTGTATTTTTTTCCAATAAGGAACTGCACATTATCGAATTGTCAGACCCTGACAAATACGAACCGGCCATCACAGATAAACAGGCATATTCTTTGGCAAAACAAGCAGTTATGCTTGAAAATCACTTTAATACTCCCCAGGACATTGAATGGGCCATAGAAAAAGACGGTATGATCAGGATACTCCAGAGTCGTCCACTGAAACAGTTAAAAAAAGAAGATAATGAGTTTATAGATAATAGTCTATCTATAAAAGTTAATAATCAAACGATACTTAGTGGAGGTGTTGCGGCAAGCCCTGGTGTGGCCTTCGGGCCTGCATTTATAGTGAATACTGCCGAAGAAATTTACAACTTCCCGGCTGGTGCTGTTTTGGTAGCAAAAAACTCCCTGCCTAATTTGGCCACAATATTAAACCGCGCTGCTGCCGTGGTAACCGACTATGGAGGAATCGCCGGTCATTTGGCCACAGTTTCAAGAGAATTCGGTATCCCGGCACTTTTTGGTACGTTTACAGCTACCCAAAACATCAAAAATAAAACCATAATCACAGTTGATACCTATTCGCGTAAAGTCTATGAGGGAAAAGCTGAAGCATTATTAAAAAAGTTTCCTGCAAAACGCATCAGTTCAATTAAAGGCAGCCCTGTTTATATAGCACTTGAAAAAATACTGAAACAGATTACTCCACTAAATCTTACTGATCCAAAAGGCAGTAATTTTACGCCTGAGGGCTGCCGAACATATCACGACATCACCCGATTTTGTCATGAAATGGCTGTAAAAGAAATGTTTGATTCCGGCACAAACAACAGCCAAATAAGAGCAGGAAAAAGATTGGTCGTCGATGTCCCGACACAGTGGTGGATAATTGACCTGGGCGACGGCTTTAAAGGATCTATGGAAAAAGATACTGTCAGGCTTGAAAATATAGCATCAGCTCCGATGTTATCCCTGTGGGAGGGAATGATGGCGATAAAATGGGACGGCCCGCCTTCAATAGATGCCGGAGGGTTTATGTCCATTATGGTTCAATCTACCATGAATCGTGATCTGTGCGCATCAGGTCAGTCCAGTTATGCGCAAAACAACTGCGCAATTATTTCAAAAAACTTTTGCAATTTCAGTTGCCGATGCGGTTATCATTATTTGGTTGCGCAGACCTTTGTCAGCGACCAATCCAGAGAAAATTACATAAAATTTCGTTTTAAGGGCGGTGCTGCAGATCAAAACAGAAAATTCCTTAGAATGAAACTTATAGAAGAAATTCTAATCAAGTATGATTTTCAGGTTGAAATATGTGAAGATTATATGAACGCTACTATTGCAGGATATGATCAATTTTCCACAATAAAACGTCTTAAAATGCTTGGCTATCTTACAATGCATACAAGGCAACTGGATATGATAATGAACAACCCTGCAAGGGTAGCTTATTACAAAAAGAAAATGCTGAAAGACATCGGTTTATGGTTCTAATCTTATTTTTTCCCGAGCCCTAAAGCTACAATATCATCTCTTGCTGCGGACAATGAGACCCGAATATCTGAATATTAGAAAAAATAATTGTCAATTACTATTAGGAACGTGGACGAATTAATTTCCACAAGTAGGCGCATAGATTTGGGTCGGATTTGTTCGATCTCAGATCACAAAAGTTGATGGAATAGCGAGCTATTCTGATATTTTTGTGATTTGAGATCGGGCAAAGATGGCCTGAAGCTGTGATGCATAGTTGTGGAAGTTATTTCGTCCACGTTCCTTAAGATCAAAGCCAAGTCGACATAGGATCAGCCTATAATTTACTCGCAATTTGTAAATAAGCATCCCTTACACTTGCTTCATATTGTTCTTTATTATTAAACCAGGCAAATAGATCCCCAGTGTCTGCTTGATTGAGCTCATTTGGATCCCACCAACCGATTTCATTCAGATGGTCTGCTGAAACCGGAAACTCAATCTGCTTTACTGTTTTAGTTATATCTTCTATTCCGACTAAGGTTTCCGTCCATTTTTGTGATGTAACCGGAACCAAGCCATCGTTATCGCCTTCATTTTTATTTATGATGTCCCAAGGCTTTTGAAGCAGGTCAAAGACAAAATCCCGATTTTGATAACTGTAGTAGACTTGATACTTTACACTGTTTGCGGCTTCCGATTTTTCTGCTTGATTGTTAAAGAGTTTACAGGATTCGGTTGTCAAATCTTCAATACCGCCCAAGTCAATAATGTGATTAAGAGTTTTAAGGAGTGTATCGCCAAAATATTCCACACCCCAATCGGCAAAACTAGTTCCCAAATGCGGAGTGCCAATGGTTGTGAGGCTATCAACTTTATCTTCCATATTTTTATCGACTATCATGTGTCTGGCGTCCAAACCTCCCATGCTGTGGGCAATAATATGCACTTTGTCATATTTTGAAGTTTTGAGTAGCGCATTGATCTGATCTCGAAGATTCTCCGCTCTTTTGTCTGCTTTCGCTGCGAAGTCTACGGATGGGGAATAAACATCAAATCCGTATTTTTTCAAATGGCTTTGAATCCCTTTGAAATAATCGTAATGGTCAGAAGTAAAATTTATGCCTGGAATCTTATTAATTGTTTTTTTCAACTCAGAACCAAGAATATCAAACCTGGCAATTCCGTGAGCGAGAATAATTGGTAATTTTTCAGTGTTCATCATATCATACCCCCGATTTAAATAAAAATTTTTCGTATATACTAGGCTAAAATGAGGTAGTGGTAATGTAAATAAGGTAAAGCCTGTATTTTTTAAATATAAACATTTTATTTTAACTTCAATTTTGGAAATAACCCTTTTAATGACCCTCATTTAAACAGACTGACTTCTACCTGTGAGTAGCTACGATGCCTTAACTATAAGATAGGCTATATATCCGACATAACAAGATAAAAGAATAACTCCGTCTCTTCTCATAAGTGCGTTCCTTGTTCTCATCATTACCCAGGGAAGAAAACTGATAAACATCATAACGAGGCAATCAATTAGTAAACCACTCTGAATAAAACCGCCTGGAATCACAACAGGTCTAATTAAAGAGGCTGCCCCAAGCACCCCGAGTATGTTGAAAACATTGCTTCCCACCAGATTGCCGATGCTGATATCCATCTCCTTTTTTATTGCCGCTACAACGGAAGTGGCAAGTTCCGGAAGCGAAGTTCCTAATGCTACAATGGTAAGTCCGATAAACTTTTCGCTTATGCCAAATGTATGCATAATTTTTACTGCTGAATCTATGAGTATCTGTGCACCTGCTACTACGAATAGAATTCCCGTTACAATAAAGGCAATTTGCTTCGCCATAGATGGAATATATTCAATTTCATCACCTGCAAGCTCTGAAGTATTGTTATCTTCGTTTGTTGCATGTTTAGTTTTTTTAACTGCCCAGTAATAGTTCAACCAGGTATAGATGATGATTCCACCTATCATGGTTGCCCCTTCAAGCCGCCCTATTTTTGAATTGAAAGAAATCAGCAGGAAATATAAAAATATTCCGAGCATAACAGGAATATCTCGCTTAACAATAGAGCTATTACTTTTAATGGGCATAAATAAAGACGCCAGACCGAGGATAAGAGCTATGTTGCAAATATTGCTTCCCACAACATTGCCTACAGCTATCATGCTCTTTTCTTGAAAAGACGAAATAGCACTTATAACAAGTTCCGGCATCGAAGTGCCGAATGCAACCACTGTCAAGCCTATAACCATAGGTGTTAAACCAAGGCTTCGTGCAATATCTGACGCCCCTTTTACAAGCCACTCCGCTCCATAGTAAAGCATCAACAATCCGATAACAAATAACACCCAGGCAATTACCATATTTTAAATCTCCATTTATTTCGTCCAAGTTCCTAACATAAAAAATTACATTTTTATTGGCAACATTTTTTACGTGTGGTATTTACGAAACATGATCAGCATTGAAAATCTTACAAAAAGCTTTGGCGGCCAGCTCCTCTTTGACGGTGCAAGCTTCAGGCTCAATTCCCGTGAACGAATAGGACTTGTCGGACGAAACGGGCATGGCAAGACAACCCTTTTTCGCATGATAATCGGTGAGGAAACATACGATACCGGGGCCATCACTATTCCGGGAAATTACCGCATCGGCTGTGTCAGGCAACGCCTTACTTTTACCGAGGATACAGTACTAAAAGAAGGAATAAAAGGTCTTAACGAATCTGAAAAAGATAGCCATTGGAAAGTCGAAAAAATTCTTGCCGGACTTGGATTTTCCGAAAACAACATGCAGCAGCATCCAAATGAATTTTCCGGCGGATTCCAGGTGCGGCTTAATCTTGCCAAGGTACTTGTTTCCGAACCGGATCTGCTCCTTTTAGACGAACCGACTAATTATCTTGATATCACTTCCATTCGCTGGGTTCAACGCTTTCTTGTCAACTGGCCACACGAATTGATGCTTGTCACACACAACAGAAACTTTATGGACAAAGTTGTGACTCACATCCTCGGCATTCACAGGAAAAAAATACGAAAAATAGCAGGAAATACGGAAAAATATTATGCGCAGATTGCCCAGGATGAAGAAATATATGAAAAAACGCGTCTTAATGATGAACGTCGTCAAAAAGAGATAAAGCAATTTATCAGTCGGTTCAGAGCCAAGGCCAGACTTGCAAATCTGGTACAATCACGGATCAAAACCCTTGAAAAAACGGAGAAAAAGAAAAAGCTCGAAACGATCAAAACTCTTGACTTTTCTTTTCGCAGCAACCCTTTTCGAGGAAAACATGTTTTGAACGCACGCAATGTAACGTTTTCATATGATCAAAAAGAACCTCTGATACAAGGTTTGGATATCCTCTTAGAGGCGGGTGACCGCGTCGGCATTATCGGAAAAAACGGTAAGGGGAAGACCACTTTGCTCAAGCTTCTATCAGGTGTTCTTGCATCGCAAGCTGGTGAAATTTCATATAATCCCGCAGTTAAAAAAGGGTTTTTTGAACAGACTAATATCAGCAGCCTTGTAAATACACGGACTGTTGAAGAGGAGATTCTCTATTCTCACACGGATGTGGACCGGCAGTTGGCCCGAAATATATGCGGCGCAATGATGTTTGAAGGAGATTCGGCGCTAAAAAAAATCGGTGTGCTTTCCGGCGGCGAGAAAAGCCGCGTGATGCTTGGCAAGCTTCTGGTGACACCGCTAAACCTGCTACTGCTTGATGAACCTACGAATCATCTTGATATGGATGCATGCGATGCGATGCTGGCCGCCATCGACAGCTTTGATGGAACCGTTATTATAGTAACTCATGATGAGATGTTTCTTCATGCGCTGGCAAATCGTCTCATTGTATTTAAAAATGACCAAATTTTTATGTTTGAAGGCAGCTACCAGCAGTTTCTTGAAAAATGCGGGTGGGAAGATGAAGAAATAGAGGAAAAATCTTCCAGGGAAAATACCAGAGCCGAGAAATCCGGAGCAAAACTGACGAAAAAGGAATTACGGCGCCAGCGGTCTGAAATCATCAGCAAACGATCAAAACTCATAAGGCCTGTTGAAAAAAAGATTGTCCGGGCGGAAGGCGATATTGAATTAAACGAAAAAAAGCTCGACAATCTCAATGCAGCTATACTTGAAGCTTCCAGAGTTGGAGACGGCAAAAAAATAGCGGAAATTTCACGTTCTATCCATCATTGCCAGTCTGTCATTGATCAGTGCTTTGATGAACTGGAAGATCTTTATAAAGAAAAGGAAAAGCTGGAGCTGGAATTTAATGCCTGAATTGGGTAATTTATTTTTCCGAGTCACTAATGGTTGAGAGTGGAGGCGGCCGGTTTACCCTCGGGATCGGGGAGACAGATAGTTGGATGGACTATCCGAAAAATCCCATTACCGGCGGTGTGTTTAAGGGTCATGAAAAACCCATCCCAATATTCGCTATGCTATTTGATCATTTTTTGAATTCTGCATGATGAAGATTTTTGTAACAGACGGTTCTAAAGAAACTGGTGAAAAAAAATCAGACGGATAAAGATAATCTTCACCTTCTTCGTCAACCACACGGATTTCATTGTGCCTCTCCGCTTCCTCATCCGGTAAACACTGGTAAACCTTCCACCGTTCCAAAGATGCTTCGTTTCCTTTATTATCAATGCAGATGACGAGCCTCTTCTTTTCAAGTTGATTTATCATAATTATTCTCCCAGGTAATATTTCACCTTGATATTTTTTTTACCAATACCATGAGCTTCAAACCAATGGATTTCAGCTAACTTCACAGAACCGTCAGAAAGTCGTACTTTTGCAATTCCTTACCATGTCCATAAAGCTTCTCAAGTCTCTTTCGAAATTTTACCGAGGTACCTTTTGCTATTACTTCTTTGTTTCGGATTTCGCTCAATATTTCTCTAATCTGAAAAGACATTGCTAAGAATTATTCCCAATCTTTATAAGGTGGGACTTGGTAATGTAGTTTTCATTTGGGAAACTTTTATTTATAATATCTATCTTTCTCGCTGTAAATACAGCCGCAGTATTGCTGGCGATACAATTCAAGGCGTTTGGATTCTTCTATGCCTTGTTTCCAGCCGGAGCGAAAATCCTGATAGTAAAATGGAACGCCGGTGGATTTGCCAATAGATTCTCCTATTGATTTTATCATATCGTGTTTCTGGAATTTACTGTATAAAAGAGTAGAGGAGAAACAATCAAACTTTCCGCGTTTTGCTGTGAGAGCTGTTGACCTTAGCCGGTCGTGATAGCAGTATGAGCAACGCTTCGATTCTCTGAAGACCACGTTTTGAATAAAACCTTTTAGATCATAGTCTTCCTGGTAAATGACCTTTAGATTAATAATATCTGCATAATATTGTAGAGTTTTCTGTCTTTTTAAACACTCTGTGTAAGGATGTATATTATGTCTGTAAAAAAAACCCATTACATTATAGCCGTCATTGCAAAGGGTTTTGACCGGATATATAGAGCATGGCGCGCAGCATATGTGCAGCAGAATTTTCAATTTCTTTCTCCAAAAATTGCAGTTCCAATGCGGACAAAGGTTGCTCCTTCCTTTATCGCAACCTCAAAATCACCTGTCATACCCATAGATAATTCCTGCATATTGATATTTTTTATTACTTTATTCCTGATTTTATCTCGCAGATCCCTCAGGGCTGAAAAATATGGCCTGGCTTTTTCAGGATTATTGAAGAAGGGCGGCATTGTCATAAGACCTTTGATGGATAGATTTTCAAATGAACTAACCTCTTTTATCAGTTTTTGCGCATCCTCTTCATGAATACCTGATTTTGTTGATTCCATACTTATATTTACCTGGATCAGAATTTGTTGGATTTTGTTTATTTTTTTTGCCTGCTTATTTAATTCATGAGCAAGTTTTAATGAATCTACCGTGTGAATCATATCAAAAAGTTTTACAGCGTATTTTGCTTTGTTACTCTGAAGGTGGCCTATAAAATGCCATGAAACAGGATAGGATGACAGTGTATTGATTTTATCTCTGGCTTCCTGGATATAATTTTCTCCAAGAATATTAACACCTGCCGTTATTGCTTCTCTAACCGTGTTTTCCGGCATGGTTTTGCTCACAGCCACAAGGTGAACGGTATCAGGTTTCCTGCCGCAATTGATTGCCGCCTTTTTGATACGTTCTTTAACATTATTTAATTTTTTTTTAATAACTTCAGATTCCATAATTTCTAATCCGCAGATTGCGCAGATTGCGCAGATTTTTGTGAGTTATTGGGTTAAATTCTAATCTTTAAATGTACGGTTTAACCCCATTACACCTTCTTTTATAAGGAATTCTATGACTTCGCAAACAGGGAGACCTACTACATTGGTGTAAGAGCCTTTTATACTTTTTACAATAAAAGTGCCAAGCCCCTGAATTGCGTATGCTCCTGCTTTGTCAAAGGGCTCCTTTGTATTAATGTACCATTTTATTTCATCATCGGTCAGGTTCTTGAAAAGTACTTTAGTTATTATGGTTTCTGAAAAAAATCTATTCCTGGACATGCAACATATTGAGTACCCTGTAAGAACTTGATGTATCTGCCCGCTGAGTCGCTTCAACATAACACGGGCCTCGGATTTTGAAGATGGTTTGCCAAGTATAATGCTGTCTATCAGGACAATGGTATCAGCTCCAATAACCCAGCTTTCAGGATATTTCTTTGATATGTCATTTGCCTTTGCTTCAGCCAGAGTTTTTACATAAATTTCAGGTTGTGATATGGGAATAGAGTTTTCATCAATACTGCTGGGAATAACGGTGAAGGAAAGACCCGCCTGTTTTAACAGATACTTTCGTCTGGGGGATTTGGAAGCAAGAATTATAAACGGATTATCTGACAGCTTTTGCATGATGAATAATTATCAGATGCAATATGGTTTGACAAGAGGGGAATTTTCTCTTGCATTTTTTATAGTTGTCAATTATTACATCTGACGTCGCTGTAGACTTTCAGATAATTAATTTCACAAGGCCAGAAGGAGGAAGGCGTATTAGTTATACGTCAACGACTGATAACGTAGTGAAATTAATTATCTGAAAGTCTATATTTGCAATTTGTGCCCGGGTGGCGGAATTGGTAGACGCAAGGGACTTAAAATCCCTCGGAGCATAGTCTCTGTACGAGTTCAAGTCTCGTCCCGGGTACCAAAAAGTTCAATGGATATCTCCGCACTGTCCCACCTGAAACTGCGTGATAAAAGATGCCACACTCAGGAATACGAAAATATATGAATTGAGAGGACTATCTGAGTGATTAAGCTCTGTGGAACAATTTTGAAATTGATTGTTGTCCTTATGATTGTCGCTGCAACTTTCTCACCAGCCGTGGCAAGGCAGGTAACCGATCAGTTAGGGCGGCAAGTTGTTTTGTCCGATGATCCGCAGCGGGTGGTTTCTCTGGCGCCGAGCATTACTGAAATAATTTTTGCCCTGGGACAGGAACACCGTTTAAAAGGGGTAACTCGCTACAGCGACTTTCCTGAGGAGGCAGTTAATCTTCCCAGGGTCGGTTCTTATGTTCAGCTTGATCTTGAAAAAATCGTTGCCTTAAAACCAGCACTTTGTATTGCCATAAAGGATGGAAATCCTGTGGAAGTTGTAGAAAGGCTGGAATCTCTGAAGATACCCGTTTATGCAGTTGATCCAAGGAATTTAAATGCGGTTATGGAGACAATTCTTGAAATCGGTATGCTGCTGGATGCTTCTGAAGCGGCAAAGGCACTGGTCGCCAATATGCGGTACAGGATTCAACGGGTAAGATCCAGGGTTGCAGAGGCTTCTTGCCGTCCGCTGGTTTTTTACCAGGTTGGAATTTTTCCGATAGTTTCAGTGGGTACAAATACATTTATTCATGAGCTGATAGTGTTCGCAGGAGGAAGTAATCTCGCTGAAGGCCCTATACCATATCCCCGGTTTAGCCGGGAGCAGGTGCTGTTTCTATCTCCTGAAATATTCATTATATCTTCAATGGCAAAAGGTGAGGTTTTTGAACGTATTAAGGCTGAGTGGAATCGCTGGCCTGACCTGCCTGCTATAAAAAACCATCGTATTTTCCTCGTGAATTCCAGTCTATTTGATCGTCCTACTCCTCGTCTGGTGGATGGTCTTGAACTGCTTGGGCGGCTGATTCATCCTGAATTATTTGAGGAAGAACAGTGACCGATAAACCGTTTCTTTTGAAACGTCTTTTTACGGTTTCTTTCCTGATGATATTTATCCTTATTGTAGCTGTGTTTCTTGGTCTGTCAATTGGATCTACCGGAAGCGAGTTTAAAGCTGTTTTTCAGTCTCTTGCAGAGGAAAGCGTTGCAGATTCAATGACAGCTACCATAATCTGGGACATTCGATTTCCCCGTGTGCTTCTGGCTGCTCTGGTTGGGGCTACTCTTTCCCTTGGGGGACTTGTCTTCCAGGTTTTACTCCGCAATCCTCTGGCCGAACCATACATCCTGGGCGTTTCAGGAGGGTCAGCAGTTGGAGCTATAATTGGTATCTTGATGGGTTTGTCCCGTTTTCCAGGCGTTGCATTTGCTGCATTTGCCGGCAGCCTTGTCACACTCTTTTTGATCCTTGCGATGTCTTCGGGGCAGGCAATTCTTAAAAAGGATTCTCTCCTGTTATCAGGAGTCATGATAAATGCTTTTTGCTCTGCTGTAATTATGTTTCTTATCTCAATGTCTCAGCATTCCAGGCTCCACAATATTATTTTCTGGCTCATGGGTGATCTTTCCATGTCTGATATCAGGCAGGTCGCAATACTTGCTGCAATGCTTCTTCCATGTTTTTTACTTTTGTTCCGGCTTTCGCACTCTATGAATCTGCTTCTTATGGGGCAGGAAATGGCCCAGACAATGGGAGTAAATATAAAATTGGTGACAATGACTCTTCTTGTTGTTACTTCATTTATGGTAAGCGCTACTGTAAGCCATTGCGGCCTTTTGGGGTTTGTAGGTCTGGTAATTCCTCACATGCTGCGTCTTACGCTTGGACCCGATAACCGTGTGCTTGTTCCGTCATGCGTGCTTGGAGGAGGAGCCTATATGATTTTATGTGATTTGCTGGCAAGAGTTCTTCCCGAGCACGGAGAAATTCCGGTGGGTGTAATTACCGCTATGATAGGAGCGCCTGTTTTTATTCTTCTGTTGAAAAGATCCGATCTGTGCAGGTAGAGATGAGCTCGAAGCATGAAGCATGAAGCTCAAAGCTCGAAGTAATCAGTAACAAACTATGAGTCCAGCTATCGAAATAAAAAATCTGAGTTATTATTACGGGGACAGCCCTGTTTTAAAGGATCTTTCCTTCAGTGTCCGTAAAGGTGATTTTTTCATCATAATCGGCCCCAACGGATCAGGGAAAACAACTTTGATGAATACGATTTCAGGAATTTTGAATCCTCAAGAGGGCAGGGTGGAGATTTTTGGTCGTTCCATACAGAGCTATAACCGGAAGGATTTGGCAAAGACAATTGCCTTTGTTCCGCAGATGTTTCCGACTGATTTTCCTTTTAGTGTTACTGAAATGGTTCTTATGGGGCGTTCGCCTTATCTGGGAATTCTTGGGTTGGAAAAGGAAGATGATATTAAACTTGCAAACCAGGCTATGAATTTTACCGAAGTTAAACATCTTGCGCATCGAAAGCTGAACCAGTTAAGCGGGGGAGAACGACAGCGGGTTTTTATAGCAAGGGCTATCTGTCAGGAACCGCAGATTATTCTTCTGGATGAGCCGACTGCATCACTGGATCTTGCTCATCAGGTAAAGGTGATGGATTTGATGGACAGGTTAAAGCGGGAAAAAGGAATTACCATTATTATGGTATCTCATGATTTGAATCTCGCTGCAATGTATGGAGACCGACTACTCTTGCTGAACAGGGGACAGACAGTCAGTCTTGGGCTGCCGCAGGAAGTGCTTACCTCGCACAAGCTGGAGGCAACCTATGGATGCAGGTTACTGGTTGATGAGAGTCCGCTTGGGAAATTTCCACGTATCACGCTGGTGCCTCAAAAAGAAGGGGTCAGGGGTTAGGGATCAGGGGTCAAGAGGCAGAAGACAGGAGGCAGGGATAAAGACTGTGAAAGAGATAATATTAGTAATCGGCGGATGCAGGAGTGGCAAGAGTAGATATGCCCTGGAACTGGCGAAACATATTTCCGGGGACAGAAGGGTTTTTATTGCGACTTGCGTTCCAGGGGATAAAGAAATGGAAATGCGTGTTGCACACCACAAAGAAGAAAGAGGCAAAGGCTGGTCAACCGTAGAAATTCCGATCCGTTTGCCGGAAGCAATAATTGAATACAGCCCCAAAAGTGATTTAATACTTGTAGATTGCCTGACACTCTGGATCAGCAATCTTATCCTAAATAATAATGACGTGGATATATATAGAGCAGCCCTGAGCCTGATCAAGTCACTTAAAAACGCACAGTGCCCTGTTATCATGGTGTCAAATGAAGTTGGAACAGGCATAGTCCCGGAAAACAGGCTTGCCAGATTGTTCAGGGATGCAGCGGGGATTGTTAACCAGAATATCGCAACATATTCTGACAGGGTAATCTGGATGGTAGCCGGTATTTCCGTGCTGATAAAAGAAAATGTACAGCAATTCCCGACGTAAGGCATTTTTAAGCAGTAACATGGACGAATTAACTTCCATAAGTAGGCCAATTCCTTACTTCGCTATTTTAGGGCATTCTGGCTCCAATCGGGAATTGCTGTTTCTTTATCAACTATGAAACTGATATACGCTATAGTTGCCCGCAAGGTCAAGATCATATCTCAAGGGTTACATCTTCCAGATGAATGGAAAACTGTTTTAAAAACAAGTGGTTTGCCTTACAAAAATCCTTGATAGCTTCAAGCTTTTGCGGATCTTTATTATTGAAAGATATCAGCATGCCGCTTATTTTATAATTATTCAGATGAAAGCCAATATCTTTGAAAGCTCCAAGAATCGGATAGCCCTGAAGTGTTTTTCCTGTCTTTAATTCATCATCATCAATAAAACCGACTGGTTTGATTTTAAGTTTCTTATTGTTCAATATTTCACGCAACAAAATTTCCCCTCCCCTGCCGGCACCGTAAATTAAAACCGTCTTGCCTGCAAGAATTTTTCTCTTCATAGTATCTCTAAAAAACAGGAAAGAAACCCGGCTGCCAAGGAGGAATCCGGTAGTTAAAAACCAGTCTATTACAAAAATTCCTTTAGAAAAAGTTTCAAATCTGTAAATATATATTACTGTAACAACGGACATAATAGAGCCCAAAGAAAGAGCCTTAAGATACACTAAAACATCATTAGTACTCATATAGCCCCAGACCCCCCTGTAAATTCCCATTACAAAAAAAGCTGCAAATTTGCAGACAATTATTGCCGGAAGCGAATGCAGGAATACTTTGAAATAAACAAAGAACTCATTGGAATCAAAACGTAAACGGTAAGAAAGATAATATGCAAATGCTATTAAACAGAAATCAAGGATTACCAGCATAAACTGCCGCTTATAGGTTAGCTCCATTAATATAGGAGTGTAGGATTTTCCGCGTAAAAGTGAAAATTCTTTTTCAGGATATACGCGGATCTGGGCAAGGTAAATTCCCATCAAAATAATTGACAGAACCAGCGGAATAATTACTGCCGGAGATGTTAATGAATCACTTTTGCTCACAAACAATGCCGACATGCCTGATACCGCACCAATACCATATAATAATACTACTGCGCCTTTTTCACTTAGCCCCATAAGAACCAATCTGTGTGATGTATGATCCTTTCCACCTACAGAAGCCTTACGGTCGCTCAAGATTCTAATTAATGTAACCATGGAAGTATCTATAATAGGAACCATGAGTATCATTATTGGGACAACATATAATGATATTAGATTTGCAGTACCTGTTTCCGGATAGCAAAGACACAGCATAGATAAACTAAAGCCTATAAAAAGACTTCCGCAATCTCCCATGAAAATTGATGCTGGATTGGAGTTGTAAAGTAGAAAAGCAGCTAATGCCCCTGCAATTACAACAGATACAAGCGCAGCTTCCGGCAGTATCCCTGTATATAATAAAGCCAGATAAGAAGCAGCAATAAAGCCTATACCCGCACAAAGGCCGTCCATATTATCTATCAGATTAAAGGCATTTGTTATACCAACGATCCACACTATAGTTAAAATTGTATCCACAGTAAGGGATGAAAACCAGTGAAGACGAAATCCTGAAAAACTAACCATTGAAGCTACAAGTATCTGTCCCACCAGTTTTGTATGAGGTTTAATATGAATAAAATCATCTATTAATCCAAGAAAAAAAAGAATGGTTATTCCGATCCAGATAACCGCACCTATTGAAGGTAAAGCTATATGGTTTGATGTTTTTATGATATGAGGAAGAATTGAGGAAAAATCCGCAATAAAAAAAAGTGGTATTGCTATGCCAATGTATATTGCAACACCACCCAAAAAAGCAGTGGGTTTCTTATGCCAGCGGTCTTTTACAGGATAATCAATCCACCCTTTCTTAGTTGAGAGAAACCTGACAAGCGGTGTTAATGCCAGGCATAAAAAAAATGATAAAAAGGCGATAAAGTATAATGCTGAGATATCTTTAAAAAACATTATAGTAACTACTCAGGTTGTCAGGTTCACGGTTCAATAAAAAATTAAATTTTTACGAAGTCTGTATTTACTTGAGAGTAAAAAGTTTTGTTGTCATGTCGGACTTGATCCGGTATGATAGTGTTATTATCCTCTTGAAATTATTATAGAATGAATCAACACCAAAAATATCCGGCAATTCTAAGTTTGAAGAATAACAATTGTAAAAGGAAAAAAGCCATAATTAGAATTGCTAAGACTATCAATCTAAATTGAAATGTTCCTTTTGGCAACACTTCTGTGATCTACCCCAAAATTAAGATTGCCTAACCAATTTTTGTAATATATTATGCTAATTGGTCGACTGCTCAACTACTTACAGACATTAAGGAGCTGGTTATGAGAATTCTTATCACAGGCGGAGCTGGTTTTATTGGATCTCATCTTGCTGAAGCGTATCTTGAAAGAGGAGATGAAGTATATATTATTGACGATCTTTCAACAGGATCTCTATACAATATAAAAGAATTGAAAGAAAATGAACGTTTCAAAAACAAACTATTTATTCAAATTGATACAATCCTAAATTACAATACAATGCTTGAGCTTACAGGAACGTGTGACATTGTTTTTCATTTGGCTGCAGCAGTAGGAGTGCGTTATATACTTGACAATCCTCTTAAATCAATAAAAACTAATATTCAGGGAACAGAAAAAGTTCTTGAAATGTGTGACAAATTTAAGAAAAAAGTTCTTATTGTATCAACATCCGAAGTATATGGCAAGCATCTTCATGCCCCCTTAGTTGAAACAGACAATATAATATACGGACATTCAAATAAATTTAGATGGAGTTATGCAGCTACAAAACTTATAGATGAATTTACAGCGCTCGCATACTATAGAACAACTGGATTACAGGTAATTATAACTCGTCTTTTTAATACTGTCGGTCCAAAACAAACTGGTGCATATGGAATGGTTATCCCAAGACTTGTTTCCCAGGCTTTAAAAAATAAGCCCTTAACAGTTTATGGAGACGGTAAGCAGACTCGAACATTCACATATGTAAAAGATGTTGTCTGGGCACTTATGGAACTTGTGAAAAGAGATGACGCAGTAGGTGAGCTATTTAATGTCGGCGGAACCGAAGAAATTTCAATCCTGGATCTTGCTAAGAGAATTATTAAAGAAACAGGATCAAAATCAACTATTAAACTTATCCCCTATAATGAAGTATTTGGAAAAGATTTTGAAGATATGCAGCGCAGAGTACCCGGTACTGAAAAAATTAATAAACTCATAGGCTTTGAGCCAAAGACTGATTTTGATACAATTCTAAGAAAAATTATCAGGCATATGAAAAAAAATTAAGGAACGAGGTTTAAATAATTTATCCTTCCAATTTTTCCGGAAATTTCAACACAGCCAAA
>Ga0255366_10058_pt1 | contig 17444 bp, 21 predicted proteins | sample ANMaggSeSYBR01C4_FD_182086 | JGI IMG/M metagenome (GOLD analysis project Ga0255366, IMG submission 182086) | Sediment cell enrichment communities from methane seep in Santa Monica Basin, California, United Staets - ANME aggregate JGI... | ecosystem: Environmental > Aquatic > Marine > Cold seeps >... | reverse complement strand
AACAACCAGGAACGGGTGATTGTTGGAGATCCGACAGCAGGAGTTATTCTGACAGCCTTTGATGGCCAGACTTTGAGGGAGAAGGCAATTGGAGGATTTGATAAAAACGATCTTATCCAGGGAACTAAAGATCTGCTCCGGGATTCCAGTTTTGTAAAAAACGGAAAGGTAGATCCAGGACTGGAGCGGAAACATGATTACCAAACTACAATGGAGAACGATCCTGCTCAAGTCCCAACCAATGAAAAATTGGAGTTTTTGCGAGAAATGAACCAGCGGGTGAATAAAATCGATTCCAGAATTGTCAATGCCCGGGTCAGCTATGTGGAATTTAGAGAAAAAACGATATTCCGGAATCGAGCCGCGGATATATCCCAGGATGTCCAGCGTGTGCATATGTCAATCATGGTAACTGTAAAGGGCAACAAAGGAGTTGTCTTTGACTGGACTTCAAAGTGCGGAACTGCTGGACTGGAGATACTGACCTTTACCGATGAAGAATTGGAGACCGTAGTAAAGAATGCGATTAAATTACTTGAGGCGGATCGGATTGAACCGGGAGAATATACGGTTGTAACAGCACCCGGTGTCTCTGGTGTGATCTGCCACGAATCTTTTGGTCATGGTGTGGAAACAGATATGTTCCTGAAGGAACGGGCTAAAGCAGCCAATTATATTGACCGTAGAGTAGGTTCAGATCTGGTGAATATTTATGATGACCCTGGTTTTCCTGGTGCTTTTGGCTCATATTTTTTTGATGACGAAGGTGTATCAGCCGCATCAACCCAAATAGTAAAGAATGGAATTTTTGAGAGGGGGTTAACTGACCTCTATTCTGCCACAGCCTTAGGTATTCCCCGCTCTCCGAATGGACGCCGGCAGGATTTTTCCCGAAAGGTATATCCCAGGATGAGCAACACGTTTTTTGGATCCGGGGACACCCCGCTGGAAGAATTAATCGGCCGGGTTGAAAATGGTATTTATTTACCCAAGATATCATCCGGAATGGAGGATCCAAAAGGGTGGGGAATTCAGGTTTCCTGCCATTACGGGTTTGAGATCAGAGGTGGGAAAATGACAGATAAAATGTTTGCTTCCATCGGTCTGACCGGGTATGTCCCGGATGTTTTGGCCAGTGTAAGCGCTGTATCCAGTGATTTTGATTTAGTCGGAGGTTACTGCGGAAAAGGGACCAAGGAAGTAGTACCGGTTACTGATGGAGGCCCCCATCTATTAATGAAAGTGAGGTTAGGCTGATGTTAGAAAAAATCGAACAATCCCTGAAAAGCAATCCTGAGATCAAGGCCTGGAACGTGCGGCATGTAATAACCAGGGGTTCACAACAGTATGATTTAGCGAAAACAACAGAAGCTATCCGGGAGGTTTCCTCTGAGCATTATACGATTGATGTGCTTTGTGACTCGCTTGACACAGAAGGAAAACCCAGCAGCGGTGTAGGTACGGTAACAGTCCTGCCGGGAGGTGAGATCAATCAAACTCTAGACCAGGCAGTATTGACAGCCAAGCTGGTTCATAACGAGCCCTACGATTTTCCGGAACCGTCATCCCTGCCTGATGTGGAATTAGCTGATCATGATTATCTAAAAGATCCTCCCGGATCTATAGAGAAAGTTTTAATTTCGCTTAAAGAGCAAACAGCTTCCTACCCGCATGTGCGGCTGGCTGCAGCGGAGTGTTTTGGTCAGGAGAAGATCACCCATTTAGTCAGCAGTAAAGGAATAAACGCCCAACAGAATACAACTGAGATGTACTTACAGTGGGTTTATCTTGCAGGTGAGGGTGAAGGAGAAGTTGAAACCTTCACGGAGATTTATCAGCGCAGAATTGCGGATTTTAACCTTGAGGAAAAAGCCGCCAGGCGAGCTAAATACACATCTGACCTGCTGCTGGCTGAAGGACCGCCATCCCTAATCGGACCTGTTTTTGTGCAGGGCGGTACGTTGGCCTCCATGGTAGCAGGCGAGGTTCTTTCCGGAAGTTTAATTCAGACCCTCTCCGCGGGAGAAATGAAATTCAGCGGAGAAACTCCCTGGGAAATAGGAAAGTCAATCTTCCGCGGTGATGTCAAAGGGGATTCATTTAACATATGGGCCAATCGGCAGCTTCCCTACGGCATGCATTCCAACGCTTTCGATGCGGAAGGGATCCCAGCTCAGCGGATAGCCCTCATTCAGGAAAATAAACTAGAAGCTTATATTTCTGGTCAGCGTTTTTCCTCTTATCTGGATATCCCGGCAACTGGCGAATTTGGTAACATTGAATTGAAGCCGGGAAAAATCTCTACAGACGAGTTAACCAGGGAACCGCACATTGAAATCGCTGAATTTTCCTGGTTTAACCCCAACCCTGTCACCGGTGACTTTGCCTGCGAAATCCGTCTAGGCTACGTGGTGGATGGAAAGGGTCGGAAGCCATTTAAGGGTGGATTATTGCTTGGTAATCTGTTGGATGCCCTGGCAGACGTAACCTGGTCATCTGAGACTGGTTTTTACTCCAACTATCTTGGTCCGTCTGCGGCGAGATTTAACAACCTGCAGATCGCGGGCTAGCAACTTTATTCCGCGGAGGTTGAAGCGATAGCAATCTAATCAAAGACTATTGGCTTTCACCACTTCGGTTGATTTTAGCATTCGTAATTTTGGCCTATTATGACCCAACTATCTGTTTCTGAAATTGCCCGGGGAGTTTTTATAACCCAATTGCATGCTATCCAGGCTCAATTGGACGGCTGCATTGAAGGTAAAGATCCCATTCACCTGCATGATTTGCGGGTGGCTAACAGGCGATCGCGGGCTGCGTTGGTTGAATTTAAGTCCCTCTTTCCGCAAGATACTTTAGCGGAATACCGGGAGTCTTTTCGCTGGATTCATCGGTTTACCGGTGAGGTCAGAGACCTTGATGTGGGATTGCAGCATTTCCCCATTTATCAACAGCAAATTCCAAAAACCTGGCGGACCCATCTTGAGCCATTGCGGACGCTGCAGGAGGGTAAACGCGAGGTTGCCCAGAAGGAGTTGGTGAAGAATTTACGCTCAGAACGATTGGAAAAAATAATAAGCAGTTGGTCTGATCTGCTGGAAAGTAATTTACTGGGGGGCTTTACTCTCTCCCTGGAACCTGCCAAAGAATACGGCTGCCGCAGGATTACCAAACGCTACCAGAAGGTGCGTAGGAAAGGGGGAAAACTAACCAAAAAAACTCCCGCAGAGGCTTTTCATAATTATCGGATTACGATAAAAAAGCTGCGCTACTTGATGGAGTTCTTCCGCCCTGTAGTCGAAAATGAAGAGTTCTCCACCTTGCGAACCGGGTTAAAAACTGTCCAGGATGCATTCGGAGCGTTTCAGGATGCCGAAGTGCAAGCTATAAATCTCCGTTCACTGGCAGGGGAACTTCACAAGTTAGGTGTATCAACGGACACCATGCTGGCGCTTGGGCAGCTGTTGGGAACCCTCGAGAAAAAGCAGCGGCAGAGTAAAAAAGCCTCTCTAAAACAGGTCCGTTGGATCACTGGAGACTCTACCGCCCGGGCGTTCCAAAGCTGCTTCCAGTATCCGGTGGAATAGTGACCTGTACGACGGTAAGTAATGTTCAGTATTTTTTCTCAGAGTGGATCTTTCCGTTCCCTTAGGATGACACAAAAGTTCAGGCATTCTGCCTGTACACCCCAGAGGGAATAATATGGTAAGATGCTCCCTATGTTTAAAACTGTCCAATGGAAATCTTTCCCCCGCGACTTTTTAATCGCCCAAGTCGGATTTGCAATTTACGGTCTGGCAATTGCGTTGATTATCCAGGCAGAACTTGGTACAGGCCCCTGGGCAGTTTTGGCAGTTGCCCTCGCTGATCTAACTGGCACCACTCCTGGAACCATGTTGGTACTGTCCGGTTTAGTTGTTCTGGGGGGGGCAGTTGCGCTGAAAGAGCAAATTGGTTGGGGGACTGTGGGCAACATTCTGTTTATTGGACCCTGGCTGGATCTTTTTTTAGCCTTGATTCCCTCCCTGGAAGGCCACCTGGTGTTACAAACGGCGGGTCTTCTGATCTCGATTTTGCTCAGCGGTATTGCTACGGCGGTTTATCTCAGCGTGAATGCTGGAGCAGGTCCCCGGGACTCTCTCATGCTGGCAGTCTCGCGGGTATCGGGCAGAAGTATCCGGTTATCCCGGGCTGTGATTGAGGTGCTGGTTGTGCTTTTAGGCTGGGTACTGGATGGACCGGTCGGAGTCGGAACACTCATGTTTGCGCTGTTGATCGGACCGGCAGTTCAAGGCAGCTTCCGGATTTTTAATGTCCAAACTCACCGGTCAGAAGAGGAAGACTAATGATCCAGGCCCTTGTTATTTACAATTCAGTGGCAGGCTTAGTCACGGTCGTTTTTGTGGTTTTTCTCTATCGGATTAAAAACGAACGTTTGATTGAGCGGATGATTCTGTTGGGTGTAATTCAAGTTGCCATTTTAGTCCTCGGCGCTATGCTTTATCCGGTAGATGGATTTGGTAGTCTGCAACTCCTGGCCTGGGGAGTATTTCTGCATTTTCCGTTATACCTTATTGCCGCTGGAGTTATGCTCTTTGATAAATCACGCCTGTTTTTTTATGCCCTGGTGGTTTTGGTTTTTATAATCCTCGGGGTGGCTGTAGATGCTTTCTTGATCGAACCGCGAAAGCTGGAGGTTTCCCACACCATAATTTATTCAACAAAATTAGAACAGCCCATAAAAGTAGCAGTGCTGGCTGATATTCAGACCGACAACCCCGGGACTTATGAAGCCCGGGTGCTGGCAATAACTGCTGCTGAAAATCCTGATTTGGTATTATTAGCGGGCGATTACCTGCAGATCTATGATCAAGACTCTTACCAGGCTGCAGTTATTGAGCTTAGAAATATTTTTAAAGATGCTGGGTTGAAACCTCCACTGGGTATCTATGCTGTGCGGGGCAATGTGGACCACAATGATTGGACGGCAATATTTCAGGAACTCGATGTCAGGCCCTTTCCTACAACCGAAACCCTTGATTTGGGGTCAATAACCCTGACTGGAGTTAGCTGGTTGGATTCGGAAAATCCGAATCTAATTATCCCGGGTTCGGATGAATACCATATCGTATTGGGACATTCTCCTAATTATAGCCTTGGTGAGATAGATGCAGACTTGCTTTTGGCGGGTCATACCCACGGCGGTCAGTTTCAACTGCCTGGAATTGGTCCTTTATTAACACTCTCTTTGGTCCCGAGGAGTTGGGCGGCAGGTTTAACCGAAATTAAACCAGAACAATACCTGCTGGTCTCCCGCGGGATCGGGTTGGAAAGGGGATCTGCACCACGGATGCGCTTTATGTGCCGTCCGGAGTTGGTAATCCTTGAAATAAAGCCGGATCAATAAAAGTCTGCTCAGCTTTTAAATTATCCAGTATACTTGGGTTGTTATTTAGATTTATACGCACCAATAGGAAATCCCTTGAAATCAGACATTCGTGTTCCCGGCTGGGCATTTAATAAGTATCGAGAAGGATACCTTTTGATGCCCACATTTATTGTTTTGCTTACATTGATCGGAGCAATATACGCACCGCAGGCGCTTACCATAGCGCTTTTTGTATTTTGTTTAGTGATTTGGGGTTTGGTACTGTACTTCTTCCGGGATCCCGACCGGGAAATTCAACATTTACCCCACGTTGCCGTAAGCCCGGGAGATGGTGTTGTCACGGATATCACAACATACAGAGAAAAAGAATATCTGGATATGGATTTTATTCGAATCGGGATATTTTTATCGATATTTGATGTTCATGTGCAGCGTGCACCTTTAAAAGGTAAAGTTGATTTTGTCACTCACCAGAAGGGTAAAAACCATCCCGCCTTCAGCCCGGAAGCCTCGCTGGAGAACGATCAGATTGTAATGGGAATCAAGACCAAATACGGGATGATTATGGTTAAACAAATCTCAGGTATTTTAGCCCGAAAGTGTATCAATTTTGCGGGAGTAGGAGATCAAATCCAATCCGGGCAGAGATACGGTTTAATTAAGTTTGGATCCAGGGTTGAACTTTTTTTACCCCCTGATGCCAAAATGTTATGTTCTGTGGGGGATAAAGTAAAAGGCGGGCTGACGCCAGTCGCAGAGATGAAGGAAGTAATTATTCAATATGAACAATAAAATCCGCCACAATATACCAAATTCTTTGACCTATTTGTCCCTGGCGTGCGGTTTGGGCTCGATAATATTATCCAGCCAGGCATACATTTTCCAGGCAGGGCTGCTTATCCTGACGAGTTTAATTCTTGATGTCCTGGATGGTTTTTCTGCTCGCAAATTAAACGCGGAGACTAAACTTGGTTTACAGTTAGATTCCCTAACGGATATGGTAAGTTTTGGAGTTGCTCCGTTGTTACTCATCTTCAATCACCTTAGCTCCCGGGGATTTTCCGGTTTATGGATTTATCCTCTTCTAATCCTCGCTGCCTGGGCGGGAGCGTTCAGGCTTGCCCGATTCAACCTCCAACCTCTCAAAACCAGCAGCCAGGATGACTCTCTGGGATTATCAATCACTCAGGCAGGGGTTACCTTATCCCTGGCTGTACTGTCCGACCTTTCGTATCCGAATTATTCTTTGCCAGATGGTGTATATGTTGTGCTGCTCCTGGCACTGAGTTACTTGATGGCAAGCAGAATTTGTTTTCCTTCTATTCTTTGGTTATTCCCTTCCAAGATCCACTTTGCGGTGTTGTTATTAATTGGGCTTCTGACCCTGTTATTCCTGTCACCCTTTACATTCCTGCTAATATTTTGTTTGGGAAGTTTAGCGGTATCCATAGGCCGGAGTCTTTATATAAGGATTTCCCGGGGTTCGCCTGCCCTCTGATCGTTTTTCCTGATGGAGAATTAAATTGATTGCAAAAATTAGCGGCACCATTCTATACTTGTTTTCTGTTTTGGTATACCGGACCTGTCGATTCCACATCAGTGGGGTTGATCAGATTGAGGGGATGCTGAAAAGAGGAGAGCCAGTTATCATTACCAGTTGGCATGGTATGACAATGATGATTATTGGTTTTCTGAGAAGAAAAATGGATCTAAGTTCTTTTGTAGGAATCATGCCTGACGATTATCGGGGGGATACTTTGGATGTTTTCGGACAGAAACTTGGTGTAGAACCGATCCCTTTGAATCTTTCGGGTGATTCTACTCTTGGGACGGGACGGAAATTGGTTAGTTTGGTGCGGAAAATATCATCTGGGAAAAATATGCTAATCCATCCTGATGGTCCTGCGGGTCCAGCATATGTTGTGAAACCGGGGGTATCTTTTCTGGCGAAGAAAACCGGAGCTGCTATTCTTCCCCTTGGTTGTTACTGCCGGCATGCTTATCATGTTCCCCGTTGGGATCGCTATACACTGCCCCTCCCTTTCAGTAAAGTACACATCCAGTTTGGAAACTTAATAACAGTTCCAGAGAAACTCCAGGATTTATCGGAGTTTAACCAACAGCTTACAGATATCCTGCACAGGGTAAGTGCCCAGGCATCAGCCAATTATTATGAACTTTAATCCTGTTGATTCGTTCAGGGAAATCAGGAATAAAGAGATTTGTTTTGCTTCTTAAAAGCCAACAAAATTTACCAGCATCGGCGTTTAACAATAGAAATACCAATTATTTAAATTACTGAATCTCATGAAAACTTTAGTGATCGTCAGACATGCAAAATCCAGTTGGGATAATCCCGGTTTGCCTGACCATGAACGGGGGTTAAGCAAAAGAGGACTGCGGGATGCCCCCAGGATGGGCGCCCGGTTAGCTGATTGGGGACCACCAGTAGATCGGGTCATTTCCAGTTCTGCAGTAAGAGCGTTAACAACAGCTGAGTTAATTACCCAGGAAATGGGGCTGCCCTGGGATGAAATTGTGGTGGATGAGGCCCTTTACCATGCGACAGTGGAGGATATGTTGGACATCATCGAGGATCAGGAGGATTATCTTGATGGTCTGATGCTCTTTGGCCATAATCCAGGTATGACCTACCTGGTGAATAATTTGTCAGATCTCGACCTGGGAAATCTGCCCACCTGCGGTGTTGTGGTACTCCAATTTGCCGTTGAACATTGGGCGGAAATTGGAGAAGCAGCAGCGGTCACCGCTGAAATTGATACTCCGAAAAAGCACCGCTGATCCACCTGTCTTTCGCTTGAGAATTTCTGGCGGAACAGTTTTTCTGCTTCACCCCGTGCTATTTTCTAGAAACAATAATCCCCGGATAATGAATCTCTATTAGGAGAAACATCCCCGGCAGATTCCTGAAACAAATCTGGTTTTGGGAATTTCCATAATTGACACAATTAATATTTAATTTATAATATTCTTAGTTGCGTATATTCGCATTAGGAGTAAATCCCATGACACACTGCCATAACATCATTGATGAGCTAAGGAAGCGGGGCTTCCGCATTACCCCCCAGCGGGAGATGATCATTAATGCAGTTGCCCACAGTCCCCATCATATAACTGCCGAAGAAATAGCAGAAAAATTACAGGAGCACACTAAGGCAATTAATATAGCCACGGTCTATCGTACTCTAGATCTGCTTTGGCAGGAGGGATTTGCCCGCCGTAATGACTTAAGCGAGGGCAAAATCGTTTTTTCAACCTTCCAGCATGGTCCGCACATTCACCTGGTTTGCCGGAGATGTTCCCGGGTAATTGATGCAGATATCAAGATGCTGGATTCGCTTCGAGAGGATTTAATCTCGAATTATCAATTTCGTCCCAATCTAGACCATATCTCTATCTTTGGAATTTGCGCTGATTGTCAGGCGTAAATCAAATTCCGGGTAACGTATGCCGTAAGATTTCGATATTAACTGCATCATATATTATAAGGAGATTAGCATGCTGGCTTCATCTCATGATTTACGAATGGTTCGGGATCTTTTCCCCCGTATGGTCATCATGGATGAAGGAAAAATTGTGGCCGATGGTTTGACGGCAGAACTACTTGAAGACGAAGTTTTACTTAAAGCCCATGGGTTGGAATCTCCAAATTCTTAGCCTTCCATTACCCATTCCCGCCATCACCCAAATTAACAGTGCTTGATCAAGTTTTACAGGATTTATGCTTGATAATTATCTAACCGTAGCTATCGATCACCGAACTTGCAAAATTTACAAAAGCTCAGATCCCAATTGACGGTAAAGCCACGGCTTATGTATATAAAGATTACCCATGCAGTGCGCCAACAACCGATATCAATGAGATGTTAACTCTTTTACAAACTCGAGAATAGGACAGATTTTTCAGTCTTCCTAAATAAAAGAACCTCAAATCGCGAAACTTTGCTGATGCAATGGGGTATGGGTGGATTTTCCCGCTAGGGCAAAAACATTATCAATAATAAAGTTTTCCCTGAGTATTGGTATACTATTTCCAGTTCATTTATTCCAGATTAGCAAGGATCTATTTATGTATATCTGCATTGATTTTGACGGCACAATCGTGGATCACCGATGGCCGGAAATTGGACCGCCTGTCCCTGGAGCGGTGGAATGGATGTTAAGGTTTCAAGAGGCGGGAGCCAAGTTGATTCTTTTTACCATGCGATCCGACAGCGGGAAGAATGGTGATGGTCTAACCAGGGCCGTTGACTACCTGGAAGAACATGGCATTTCTCTCTATGGTGTAAACAAAAACCCTACCCAGGTTAACTGGACCAGCAGCCCAAAAGCTTATGGACAGATATACATTGATGATGCTGCTTTCGGCTGTCCATTAATTCATCCGGAAGGCTTCCAGCGTCCTTGTGTGGACTGGGCGATTGTCGGGCCAGGAGTTATGGAAAGATTGACCGGCTAGTAAATTTACTCTTTACTTGATGTTCAGGAAAGAGGTTCACGGAAATCTTTTTTATCGCCCTTTCCTGGCGGATGAATATATTTAATATTGATCCTCCGGGTTAATCAGTTCGCTTTCATTACTCATAAGTGATCTCCCAGAATGCTTCTTGAGTAACCAGGCGTGCGGGTTTCGGTTATTATGATAAAAGACAGATATACCAGGAGAGAAAATTATGCCATCGCAATCCGAAACCATTATTCGTGGTCTGCTGGCTTCAGCTGATATTGAAGTTAACGGTTCAAATCCCTGGGATATCCAAATTCATGATGACCGGTTTTACCGGCGTGTTTTGAGTGAAATTGAACTCGGACTGGGGGAATCCTACATGGATGGCTGGTGGGATTGCCAGGCCATTGACCAATTTGTCGACCGGGCATTACGAGCCAGACTGGAGAGGAAAATTCAAGGAAATTGGAAAATCCTCTTTCATCTACTGAGATATCGTCTATTTAATTTGCAGACCTCTTCCCGTGCATTCAAAGTCGGAGAACATCATTACGATCTGGGAAATGACCTCTATCGGGCTATGCTTGATAAACGATTAAACTATACCTGTGCTTACTGGCGGGACGCTTCAAGTCTGGACGAAGCCCAGGAGGCCAAGCTGGACCTGATTTGCCGAAAAATTGGTCTCAAACCCGGTATGACCGTACTTGAACTTGGCTGTGGGTGGGGAAGTTTCGCTAAATACGCAGCAGAGAAATATGGGGCGGAAGTATTGGGAGTAACTGTATCCGCCGAACAAGTTGAACTGGGAATGGAAATGTGCCGTGGGTTACCAATTGAACTCCGACTGCAGGATTACCGCGAAGTGAGTGGTGAGTATGACCGGGGTGATATCTATTGGAATTATGGAGCATGTTGGACATAAAAATTACCAGGACTATATGGAGGTAGTAAATCGGACCCTTAAACCAGGGGGAATCGGATTTTTCCATACTATCGGGACTTATTTTAGAGGTAAGGGAAATAATCCCTGGACGGAGAAATATATCTTTCCTAATAGTATGCTGCCCTCAATTGCCCGGTTGACGGCTGCTATGGAGGATCTCTTTGTAATGGAAGACTGGCATAATTTTGGACCGGATTACGATCCCACATTGATGGCATGGCACGCTAATTTTGAATTGGCCTGGCCGAAATTAAAAGACCGCTATGGCGAACGATTTTACCGCATGTGGAGGTACTACCTGCTCAGCAGCGCCGGAGGATTCCGTTCCAGAAAAACCCAACTCTGGCAGGTAGTTTTTACCCGGATCGGAGATCCGCAGCCGGACTGCCGTAAACTATGAGACACCATCGGGTTATCATCATCGGAGGAGGACCTGCGGGAGCTGCCTGCGCCTGGAAACTGGTCCAGGCTGGAGTTGACTGCCTGATCCTGGATAAAAAAACGTTTCCTCGCCCAAAAATTTGTGCAGGTTGGGTCACTCCGGAGGTTCTCCAGGATTTACAAGTTAAACCCCATGATTACCCCCACAGCCTGACATCTTTTCCCTTTTTAAAGATTTTCCTGAAAGGATTTCCAATCATCCGCCCTGGCAAACAGTATGCTATCCGCAGGGTGGAATTTGATCACTGGTTGCTGGAGCGTTCTGGAGCGCCTGTAATGCCACATGAAGTAAAAGAGATTACATTAATAGATCAGGGTTATTTGATTGATGGAAAATATTCAGCTGAATTTCTGGTTGGTGCCGGAGGAACGCACTGCCCGGTTTACCATACTTTTTTCAGTAAGACCCATCCCCGAACTGGCGCTCAAATTGTTGCCCTGGAAGAGGAATTTTACGCTGATTGGCAAGATGGCGACTGCCGTTTGTGGTTCTTTGATAATGGTTTGCCCGGATATGCCTGGTATGTACCTAAAGAGGGTGGATATTTAAATATCGGCGTAGGTGGCAATGCCGCTGCCTTGAAAGATCGGGGCAGCAGTATTCAAGATCACTGGGAATATCTGGTGAAAAAATTACAGAAGAAAGGATTGGTGTCTGAGAGGGATTTCCAACCGGAAGGATATATTTACTATTTGCGGGGGAATCAGGACCAGTATAAGAGAGGTAACATATTTCTGATTGGCGACTCAATTGGTCTGGCAACCCTCGATATGGGGGAGGGGATTGGACCAGCTGTCCAGAGCGGACTAAATGCAGCAGAATCTATCCTTGGCGGAAAAGAATATTCAAATTCAGAAATTAATAAGTATTCACTCTTGCCGTCATTCTTGCAGTGGGCAGTGCGATAAAGTGTTATCCTGATCAATCAGCTAGAGGTTGCCAAAATAACTCAAGGAACTGACTTTTCCAGGGGGGACTTGATTCATGTTGGGAAGGAGATGGGAATCCGCAATGAAAGACTGATTATTGAGGAAATTGTTGATGCAGTATCAGGGTGGCAAAAATATTCCAAAGAGGCAGGCGTAGAGCGAGACCAGGCTTTGGAAATCCGGAACAAATTTCGAACAATTTAGAATCAACATTGAGTAGCAATTGACCTATGGTATGCTTTTAGGGGAAATGGACGATAGAAAATTGAGTGCATGTTATTGAGTGTAAATTTATCATAGAAGTGATAATGATTGGAATAACTTGGAGTTGAGCATTGAAATTTATTCATCTTTCAGATCTGCATATTGGGAAGTCTAATAACAGAGAAAAATCGGCGATTATCGTGGATTGGATTCTAAATAATAAGGATAAACATCAATCCGAGCTGGTAATCATCAGTGGTGATGTGGTAGATGATGGCAAAGCTTGGCAGTTCGATCAGGCTAAAGAACAATTGACCCGTATGCGCGAGAATGGATTTACCGTACTGGCCTGCCCGGGTAATCATGACTATGGTCTAGGAGGTTTCCAGGAAAGCCGCCTGAGCCAGGCAAATTTCTTCTCATTGATTTCGGGAGTGAAGGAATATCCACATCTAAAAGTAATCAATGGACAAGCATTTATCTTGCTCGATTCCATGGCGAAGGAAATAGAGAGTATTGAGTTGTGGGGGGCGCAGGGAAACCTGGGAGAGGAACAACTTCAAAAATTGGATCAAATGCTGGAGGACATGGCAGAGAATCCGGCAGTAGAAAACGTTTTTGTTGTTCTTCACCATCATCCATTTGATTTCCTGTATTATCATGGGTTAAGAGACCAAGCAGATTTAAAGGGAGTAATCTCCCAACGATTAAATCAACCTCCCCGGGTGAATGGTCTCTTATTTGGCCACAAACATATCGAGAATCGTTTTAATGATCCAGAAGAAAATAAAGAAGAATTGTTTGGCATTGACTTGATTTACGCTTCCGGTCAGACTGTAGAACGTGATCAAGAAGGAAAGATGGTGATTCCTGTCATAAATGCAGAAGAAAAAACCATCGAAAGGTATTTGATCCAATAATCCCTGATTATTATCTCTTTTTCTCTGGAATTACTATTAATGAGAGCTGAAACCAAATTCATCCAGGGCATAAAATCCGGCTTGCCCATTGCTCTGGGATACTTTCCTATAGCGATAGCTTTTGGTGCCCTGGCTGTCCAGGCTCAGCTATCCTGGATTGAAGCCACCTTGATGTCCGTAATTGTATTTGCGGGAGCCAGTCAATTTGTGGGGGTAAGTATGCTGCTGGCAGGCGCTGGAGCAGCCCAGATCATCACAGCCACCCTCTTCTTGAATATGCGTCACCTGATTATGAGCCTGACAGTTAATGATCAGATGCGGCATTTCCCCCAATCGTGGAAGAATCTGCTCTCCTTTGGAATCACAGATGAAACTTTTGCCCTGCTCACACTTGGAGGAGCAAGCGAGCTCCAGGGAAAAGAATGGACTCCTTGTTACGTGGCGGGATTGATGGGAACTGCCTATTTGGGTTGGGTGTCGGGTACAGTAGTTGGTGGGCTGGGAGCCAGTTTCATTCCGCAGGAAATCACTACGGCGATGACTGTAGGTCTGTATGGGCTTTTTATCGGGCTTTTAGTCCCCCCGGCGCGGAAATCATTGAGCTTTGGCCTTATTGCCCTGGTCAGTATGGTTGTAAATTCCTTGCTGGGGCTTATCCTGGATTCTGGATGGGCGATTGTTTTGGCAACAATATTGGCAGCTGGGTTGGGTATAGTTTTGGTCAAGGAGGAAGCATGACTGTCCTGATCTTGATCATCGGTATGGCGGTTGTAACCTATATCCCGCGCTTGCTTCCTGCTTTGTTCCTGGATCGCTTCAACTTCCCTTCCTGGTTCCAAAAATGGCTTAAAAGCATCCCCTACGCTGCGCTGGGTGCCTTGATTTTTCCGGGAGTCCTGCTGGTGGAGAAAGATCAACCGCTATTGGGGCTGGCAGGCGGAGTGGCGGCGTTTATCCTGGCTTTACTGAACCTGCATATCACGCTGGTGATGGCCGGGGCGATTGTAGTTGTGATCATTTTGCAGTTCTACATTTTCTAGTCCGAAATTTAATCCGGTAAATCATCCAGCACCGTTTGGAGGTTGCTTTTATAGTTTTTGAATGCCTCTCGGCCCTGGGGAGTTAGTTTAATTTTTGATTGCGGTTTTTTCCCTTGATAGCCTTTTTCTATATCTATATATCCAGCGTTCTCTAATTTTCCCAGGTGGGTTGATAAATTCCCCCAGGATAAACCGGTTTGGTTCTTTAGAAAAACATAATCAAGACTTTCAACCACATACAAAAGAACCAGGATCATTAACCTTGCGGGTGCATGGATAACCTGATCAATATCTGATAAGGGATGGTTTTCTTTGATTTCCCTGGATTCGTCTATCATTCCAACTCCTCTTGGGAAACAACTGGATGTTCTTTGAGTAAACGCAGGAAGGTGCCCAGTCCGAAGAGGATGATCAACAGGGAGGTAATTCCGAAAGTGATTGGAAATCCATGATGGGAGGCGTGAAATGTAGTGTACAAGAATTCTCCAATCAGCGGAGCCAGGGAAATGAGAATCCCATAGAAATAGAGGCGGGGGAATTCCAGCATATACCCTGCCAGGCTGAAGCCCACTAGAATCACGGCTGAAAATCGAATGGGGTGAACCCACCCGGGAAGATCAGCAAAGTTAAAAAATGACGCTACGCCAAGGGCCAGGACCAGTAAATTAAAAACCAGGATTACAAGGTTCAGCTTTTTTTGCCGTGTTTTACGGTATTTCCCAAATTCGACAATCCCAACCCGTGGTTGGATAATTTTTTTCCTGATTTCCCGCACCCCCAGATAGATTACCCCCCAGAAGGGCAGAAATATCATGGAGGACCAGAAATCTCCTAAATAAGGGCTGAGTAAAGGTGCGACGGCAAACATCACTAACACGCAGCCAATCTGGATATCGATTAATCCGTCCTGGAAGGATTTTTGAAAAACATTCTTTTCTAGATCTTTCAGGCTAATTTGGGCAGACATTGTAACCTCCTGATTTCGGGACTTGAAAATCCAACAACAAAGAACTTTGTGATACAAAGTAAATATAACAAATCAAAAACTGTTTGTCAAGTCAAATTCTGGATATCGTCTTGCTTTGCCCCGTAAACCAGTTTGTTTTGAACGTTAAGCTTAGATGTTAACGGGATGGAACTGACAATCACCCGAATTTATCCCAATATTGACTATAATAATATTGACCAGCAAGCAAACCGGAAAAAATTAATTTTTCGCCTGGAGAGGTAATTTTCCTCTGAAAACCCCCCCCCCACGCACGTTGGTGGGAAATTATTAATGCAATCCTGTTATAGATCCGGATCTGAACTAGAGAGGAGAAGTAAATGGAACACAATGAGGGTGAAACAGATTTGCAATCTCTACTTAAACAGATGCAGCCAGTTCTTGATGATGAGCAGATGGTGTTTTGTTCCCTGCCAACAGATGAAGCTGAGAAATACCTGACGTCCTGCCAGGGATATTATCGAGAGCAGGAAGGAGTTTCTCTGATTATTGATAAGCGCCAGGCGGATCTGGATAACTTGACCTATGGTCCGGTTTTCAGGCGCATATCCCTCATGGTCCATTCCAGTCTTGAGGCAGTGGGATTCTTGTCCAGGATAGCGGAAATCCTGGCAGCTCAAGGTATCAGTGTTAATGTGGTATCTGGCTACTTTCATGATTATCTTTACATCAACGTGAAGGAAGCTGAGAACGCTGTCATGATCCTTGAACTCTGGCAGGAAAAACTAAATGAATAACTAACCTTTTATTAACGGGTTAATTAAAAAGCCTCAGAAATCGAAAATTTGGTCCCCGGTTAGTTTAAGAAGATAGGAGAAAAAATGAAAAAGTATCAGTGGGCCTTTCAGATTCTAGTCCTCCTGATTTTGGTTGTAGTTGGTGTGATTTTGGTTAACTCAGTCCAAAACTCAATCTCCAGCCAGCTTCTTCCAGTTAGGGAGATGACAAACAATCTTTCTACCCAGATTGCTGAAGTGCTTCATCCAACGCCAACAATTCTTCCCGATCCGGTAACCATTGTCCATGAAATCCGGAGCCTTGCCCGGTTGGAAACTATCAAATTTAGCCTGGAAAAGATCATTACCGCGGAAATTCACCAGGGAGCCTTTGACTGGTTGATAGGAGACCGATTGATCTTTGTTGCCCATGGAGAAGTGATAGCGGGGATTGATCTTAATAAGCTGTCCCCGGAAGATTTGGAAGTTAAAAACGGTGTGCTTTATGTAACATTGCCAGAAGTAGAGATTTTTATTACGGCACTGGACAATGAGCAATCCTATGTTTACGACCGGGATACAGGTCTTTTCACTCATGGTGAAGTTAATCTAGAAACAGAAGCACGGCGTGCTGCAGAATTTGAAATTGAAAAAAGTGCCCTGGAAGATGGCATTCTGGATTTGGCTGAGCAAAACGCGATCAGTTTCCTGGATCGTTTGTTCAGAGATCTGGGTTATCCGGAAGTAATTTTTGAGTGAAGGTGAAATTAATAAACAAAACCGCATCCGATGGGGCTGACCCCGGATGCGGTTCTTTTGATAAAAGGATCCCGGAGCTTTTTAAAGCTCCGGGATCCTTTTTATTACTTAGAGACCTTTCAGGTAGGTTGCCAGGGCAAGTAGAACAAACGCGATCACTACCAGCCAGAAAGCATAGATGGACAGGTAAGGAATTGCTACAAATTTCGCGATAATACCTACGACGCCAATAACCACTGCGATAATCCAGGTATTCTTCTTAGGTGCGTTCAATCTCATTGTAATTCTCCTCAAGATAATTAAATTAATAATGGATTTTTCTCAGCCCCAAAAATCAAGGCGGGATTATAAAGGCTGTTGCCAACACTGTCAATACTAATCGATACTTGTCACATATTCCAAAATATTGATTTTATTTGTGTCAGGTTTCAATTAAAAATAGCTTAATCTTTACTATTATTGTCTGTAACCACAAATAATCCAGAATCCTTCAGCACGTAAATCAGGGCTTCAGGTTTTTCAGTAAGGAATTTATCCAGGTAATCCCGAAGGGTCTCCTGGGGGTTTTCCAGGTTTGGGAGCGGATCCATGCGGTAGACCCTCCGGAGTTCATCCGGGTTCATCC
>Ga0255366_10057_pt1 | contig 17520 bp, 16 predicted proteins | sample ANMaggSeSYBR01C4_FD_182086 | JGI IMG/M metagenome (GOLD analysis project Ga0255366, IMG submission 182086) | Sediment cell enrichment communities from methane seep in Santa Monica Basin, California, United Staets - ANME aggregate JGI... | ecosystem: Environmental > Aquatic > Marine > Cold seeps >... | reverse complement strand
CCACCCAATACTGGATCCAGACAATCAAGTATATTCCCCACCCGGGAGGTGAACTCCTCCTCAGTTTTAAAAGCCTGGATGGCGGGCAGACTGAAGGTAGTTTGATTGTTCATCAAATCCCAGGGGCGGACTTGATCTATACCCAGCCGGGATTGATATCGGTCGTAAACACGCGTCGCTGCCGGGACAACTACTTCCTTCACTGCGTCAATAAATTGCCGGCTTTCCTTGGGACTGTAATCCAGCCGGAGCTGCTGCTGCCAGCGGAAAGCCCGATAATCCGGAAAATCCGCATTGGACGCCATTTTTCCCCGAACTGCCAAGAACTTCTTCCAGAGTTCGTTAATAGCCTCCCTATCCTCAAGTTGACGCTGGGACGAGAGCTCCCAGAGTTCTTCCCGGACCGCCCTGTCTGTGGTTAAAAGGGCAGATTTAACCTGCACCAAGGTCAGTTCCTCCTCCTGCCACTGAATAGTTTGTGCGCCGAGGATTTTACTGTATTGAGTTCCAAGTTTACTCTCTTCCGTCATCAAAGGCAGGTTATCCTCGCAGAACAGATCTGCTTCCGCCTGCATTTTCTTTAACACTAACGCCATTCCCTTTGGCGTCAATTCACTCCCTAGAAGTTTCTCCTTTAAACACTGGTCAGCAGCCTGCGCGGATGGGTAGACATGCTCCAAAAAATCGTGGAAACGCTTCTCTTTTTCCTCATCAGTAGTATCCAGGTGAGTTGCCAGCACCAGGCGGGCATATCGTTCATCCACCAATTTCCTCAGATCAGACCAACCCTCCATCCATAAATCCAGAGATTCTTCAGTCAGCTCAATATCCTCCAACTGCTGATATAAGGGCTGGATACCTTCCCAGTTCAGGGTCATAAATACTTCAAATCCAGGGGTTTTCATTTTAGTTTCCTCTTTACACCTAACTTTGATTTAGGATCTATCTTTATCATATTTCCAGACGGGAACATAACCAGAATTCAAATATTATTTTTCTCCCCACCCTGAACTGTACCATAACAGATACTTATCCAGGTGCGCATGCCAGTAGGATTCTTCGTGCATACCGGTAAATTGATACCAGGAATGGGGAATGCTCAATTCTACCAACAGGTTTTCAAAGGCTGCGGCATCCTCCCGATCAGTGTCGTCCTGCCCTATATCGAGATAAAGGCGGGGGATTTTTGATTCAGGAATCGCCTCAATCCAGTTGGGAATTCGATCTAAATCGCCATAAAACAAGGGCGCGCTATGTGCTCCAATTGCTTCAAACAAGGCCCAATGCATTAAACCGATCCGAACCGCCCAGTTGCCACCGCGGGACAGACCGCCGATTGCCCGGTACTCCCTTTCCGCCAGAGTTCGATAATGCGCATCCACCCAGGGGATCAGGTCCTTAACTAAATGATCTCCAAATTGATTCTCGGGAAGGGGAATCCAGCTGTCTTCTCTGGGCATAATTATAATCAAGGGAAGAAGATCGTCATGGGAAATAAGGGTATCTACCAATTTATCAATGCCAAGTTCTTCCCACTGCTGGTCAGTCTCAGTTGCTCCGTGCAGTAAATACAATGTGGGGTAATTCTGATCCAGATCTGCGCCATAACAAGGCGGAGTATAAATCCTGCCAGATATTTCATCCTGGGTTCTTGAGACGGGGATAGAAAACGGCTGAATCAAACCAGCCTCGTCCAGGCAGGGAATTTTCTCTGCTGCAGAAGTAGGACTGACAAGTTCAATGGTTTGCACAGGATCAGGATCAGGTGTGTTATCGGAAGGATCCGGGGAAATTTCCAGAGTGCTGGAATCAGGACTTGAAGATATTGAAGGTACTACCTGGTTGGTGGGCACACCACTTCCGCAGGCGGTCAGCGCCAAAATCAAGATTAATCCAAGAAGCCAGGAGTATTTCAAGTTAGTCCTCTTATTCTTTGGTCTTTTTGGGTGTTAATTCTGGCTTAACCTTTTTCTGTTTATCCTTAACGGGGTCAGACTCAACGGGTCCGGACTTGTCTTCTTCCGATACATCTTCTTCCATCTGAATTTCTCCCCGCAGATAGGCGCCTTCTTCTGTGGAAAAGAGAACGGTAGTTACATTCCCCCAGACCCGTCCAGTGCTGCGTATTTCAACCCGCTTGGCCTGGATATCACTGCGAACAGAACCACCAATTATCACCGTATCAGCCTTGATCAGATCACTTTCTACCCGTCCCTTCCGGTCCACGATGATTAAGCCCTCCAGATCAATTGTTCCTTCAAACAAGCCTTCAATCCGAATACCGCCTTTCCCGGTCAATTCACCTTTCCAGCTGGTGCTTTCTCCAAGGATGGAGGTTACCCGGATCTGAGCCGGAACAACATCAATTTTCGGGGTAGGCTCTTCGCGTTTCTTAAACATATACTCTCCAGTTATTCTTAATTATTCTTTACTTTCCCGGAGGATCAAGTTCGGGTCAATTAAGGCAAACCGCCAGGGTTTGCTCCGCCAGGGTTCGGGGACTTTTTCCAGCCCTATCCGCGGTGTTTTTTGGATCAAAGCCGATGGTATCTCTATTCCAGTCTCAACAAAAACATGGGCATCATTGCTGCAAGTATCCACGCCATTGAACCCGCCATCTATCCCAAGCGCCTGGCAGAGCTTAGCTGGCCCATCTACCCATTGTTTTTGGGGTTTGCCATTTCTGCGCTTGGCGATCAGGTCCAATCCTTCTTCCGGATGAATTGCCCGGATCAACACGGCACCGGGATATCCATCTTTTTCAGTCACAATATTCAACAACCAGTGCATGCCGTAGACAAAATATACATACGCTTTACCGGGAGGCCCATACATGATTACTGTCCGCGGTGTTTGTCCAGATCGGCAGTGGCAGGCTAAATCATCCTCTCCCCGGTAGGCTTCAGTTTCGGTGATCACGCCTGCAATCCGTCGTTTTCCATCCAATCGTACCAGCCGTTTGCCAATCAATTCCCGGGCTACCTGCACTGTGTCCCGGGTATAAAAAGAAGCTGATAACCTGTCAGTCATAGGGGTATTGTACAATATCGACCTCAAAAAGAGGATAAGCTAATAAATTTCTTTCGATTATTAAGAACTCAAATGCCGGGACTAAAAGCACGATTCGCCTTGCCCGGTTGACTCCAATGAGGGAAATTTTAGCAATTTACCAAAGGGGGCCTATCAATCCGAAACTTGGTAGCGGGGATCCCGTTCCAGGGTCAGCTTCAATCCCTCAGAAAGGGTATGCTTTGGCTGATAACCCAACAGGTCCGCAGCCCTTGTGATATCTGCCCTCATCCTGCTTACTCCACCCTTGGATTTGGGATTAAAGATCGACTCTGTTTTCACACCGGTTAAATCAACCACCCTTTGTGCCAGATCAACGATGCTGACTTCTTTGCCGCTGCCGATATTTATTGTCTTGCCGTCAACATTCGAAGCGCTGCTTGCTTTAATCAGAGCTTCCACCACATCATCCAGGTATACAAAATCCCTGGTTTGGGTCCCGCCGTTATGAATGACCATGGTTCCATCCTGGACCGCTTGCTTGAGGAAGTTCGCTATCACCGGCGGATGATCTGCCGGTGTATGCTGACCGGGGCCAAAGGCATTAAAAACCCGCAGGGTGACGGTTTCTATACCCCACAAATTACCAATTGTTTTGACATAATATTCAGCCGAGAGTTTTGAAACAGCGTATGGTGAGTCCGGCGCAGGACGCATATCTTCGTGGAGAGGCTGTTCTTCCTGGGCGCCATAAACCGCACCTGAGGAAGTAAATACCACTCGCTTTACACCCACATCGCGCATGGCTTCCATCACACTAACCGTTCCGCCGACATTGGTACTGTTATATTCCCGGGGATAAAGAATGGATTCCCGGACTGCGACCCGGGCAGCGAGATGGAAAACACATTCCACCCCCTGGAGCAAGGTCCACAGCTTTGGCCGATCCAGCATATCTCCCAGCTCAAATTGCACCTGGGAGGGAATCGCTTCTTCCTTTCCGGTAGACAGGTCGTCCAGTCCCAACACTTCATGTCCATTCTCAATTAATTTTTGGGCCAGTGCCGACCCTAAAAAACCGGCCACCCCTGTAATTAAAGTTTTCATATACCTGTTTTCTACTCTCCTGCAAATTTGTACAGCTAGGCAATTATAGCATGGGAAGTTTTAAGCATCGATATCAGCTTTCTCAGAACTGTATTTTTTACCATCACCTCCAGTAGTATTTATCACGGTTCTCTAGTAAAATAGAAATCCTACTGATCGGGTAATTTATTCGGGATATTAGGTAAATTTATCTCCCCATTTCGAATCAGAATATAAGAAATTTCGGGCTGGGGATTATAAATTTTATCTTATTTACCCACCCATTGTTAGGCCAATCTTATGAGCTCTCTAATTTCGCGTACGCGCCGCAATCACGGCCTGGAACATGCCACACTGAATTTATTGGCCAAAACCCATCCCGGGAAGCCCTTCGCCGGGCATTCTGATGCGGGCGGTTTCTGGATTCTGGGTGAGCTCCCGACCGGAGAACTGAGCCAAACCATTTCTGACGCTCTGGAAAAATTAAAGTCCGGGCAGAGCAATCTGGCAATTCATCAAAACTGCGGGACTAATCTGCTAGTTTCCGGTTTTGCAGCCGGCCTGGCTGGAGCCGTAGGGTTATTGGGTGTCGGGGAGCGAACACGGGATAAATTTGAGCGGATTCCCGTAATAACCGCTTTGAGTGTATTGGCGTTATTTATTTCAAAGCCTTTGGGTCCCATCCTGCAGAAAAATCTAACTACCAGCAGCGACCCGGGTCCCTTGAAAATTGTATCAATAGCCAAACACACATTAAACGGCTTTCCTGCCCACAGGATCAAAACCCAGGATTAAAAAATGAGCACCTCTTCGCCCACAATTTACCTACTGCACGGCAATGATGAATTCGCCATTCGCAGCTTCCTGAACGAGCAGCTGAAACCTAAAATGGGCGATTCCTCCGAGGCCGCCATGGACATCACAACGCTGGATGGAAATACACAAAAACTTGATGGAATTAAATCAGAAACCCATGCTATGCCGTTTCTCGCTAAACGTAGGATGGTGGTATTAAACAATCCTCTAAAATTAACAAAAGGTAAAGCCAATCAGGAAAAATTTTTAAATCTTCTTGAATCTGTTCCCCCTACGACTGCTTTGATTCTGATCGAGAATGAAATACTAAAAAGTGGGCAATGGCTGATCCATTGGATGCAGAAACACAAAGACCGCTGCTGGATTCGGATATTTTCCCTGCCGACAGGCGGCGCAATGACTCGCTGGATTCAAGATCAGGCAAAAGAAGTCGGCGGCAAATTCCACAATGAGGCAGCCCAGCTGCTGGCTAGTTATATTGATGAAGACCCCCGACTGGCGAAAAAAGAAATTGAAAAACTTCTTACTTATGTAGATTTTTCCCGGCCAGTATCCGAAGCCGACGTCCGAACCTTGACTGCAGATGTGCGCCAGGGAGATATTTTTGAGATGGTCGATGCTATTGGAAACGGGGACGGGAAAACAGCCATGTTCATGCTGCGCCGGCTGCTGGAAGACAGTGAACCTCTTTCCCTCTTTGGTATGATTGTCCGCCAATTCCGACTTATGATCCAGGTTCGGGAGCTGCTGGATGAAGATCCAAGCCAAGATCATAATACTATCGCAAAAAAAATGGGTTCTCATCCCTATCCGATTAAAAAGATAATTCCCAAAGTAAAACAATTTACTCTGCCCAGATTAAAAATTATTTATCACCAATTATCCGATGTAGACCAAGCAATGAAAAGCGGTCAGCTGGATTTTACCCTGGCGCTGGATTTATTAATTGCCTCTCTCACCCAATAACAGCAGGCCAGCCTTATGAACATGTTAAAACCCATTAAAACCATTACGTTAGCCAACGGTTTGCAAATCAAACTCAAGGAAATCCACACCGCTCCCCTTATCAGCAGCTGGATTTGGTACCGGGTTGGATCCCGGGATGAAATCCCGGGGCGAACAGGGATTTCCCATTGGGTCGAACATCTTCAGTTTAAGGGAACTGCCCGTTTTCCTGCCGATGAATTGGAAAAAGCTATTTCCCGAACTGGCGGGGTGTGGAACGCGTTCACCTACCTGGATTGGACAACTTTTTTCGAGACCATGCCTGCTGACAAGATAGACCTGGCCATGGAACTGGAAGCCGACCGGATGATTAACAGCACCTACGATCCGGAGGAAGTGGAATCCGAGCGTACTGTGGTGATTTCAGAAAGACAGGGAAGGGAAAACAGTCCCGGGTTCCGGCTCGGTGAGGCTGTCAAAAGCGCTGCTTTCCGGGTTCATTCCTACCACCATGAGATCATTGGCGATCTGGCAGATCTGAAATCCATCCAGCGTGATGATCTCTTCCAACACTACCAGACATATTACTCTCCCAACAATGCCGTGATCACCATGGCTGGAGACTTTGATAAAGACGATATGCTGAAGCGAATAAAAGATCTCTATGAGCATATCCCTGCGAATGATGAGCCCCCCAGGGTGAATAGACCTGAACCGCCCCAGCGGGGAGAACACCGGTTAAAGGTAGAGGGACCAGGAGAGACTATCCTCGGCGATGTGGTTTACCACACACCGCCTGCCAGTGATCCGGATTTTTTCCCGCTGTTGATCCTGGACAGTATACTCTCCGGACCGCAAGGATTGAACATGTTCGGTGGAGGAGGAATATCAAACAAAACCTCCAGGTTATATTTAAAAATGGTAGAAAAAGAGGAAGTCGTTGTAAACATTCACGGCGGGTTACCGGCTACTATTGATCCATTTTTGTACAGCCTCAATTTTATCGTTCATCCTTCCTCAACACCTGACGCAGCAATAAAGGTGCTCGACGAGGAAATCCAGCGCCTTCAGGATACACCGCCCCGCCAGGAAGAGATCCTGCGGGCAGCAAAACAAACCAGGGCATTGTTCGCCTACGGAGGGGAGAGCATCACCAATCAGGCTTTTTGGCTGGGTTTTTCAGAGATGTTTGCCAGTTATGAATGGGTAACAGATTATCTAGAGAACCTGGAAGCAGTTACGCCGGAGGATGTCCAGCGGGCAGCCCAAACCTATCTAATACCGCAAAACAGGTTGGTGGGATTTTATTACCCGCAGAACAAGGGAAATAACAAACAATGAAAACCCAAAATCACGCCTCCTTCAATCCCGAATCTCTGCCTGGTCCACACGATATCACCCGAACCCAGCTGGACAACGGAATCACCCTGCTTGTCCGCCCCAATTTCAACACACTCTCGGTTTCAATTGCTGGCTACCTGCAAGCTGGAAGCCTTTATGATCCCCTGGAAAAGCTTGGTTTAGCAGATTTTACAGCTTCAACGTTGATGCGGGGTACAAAAAAACAAGATTTTCAGCAAATTTATGAAAACCTTGAATCTATGGGCGCCAGCCTTGGGGTCAGCTGCGGAGCTCACACTGCCGGATTCGGCGGGAAATCCCTCGCGGATGATCTGCCAGCCTTATTAGAGATCCTGGCTGATGTCTTAAAAGAGCCGGTATTCCCTCCATCCCATATCGAACGGGTCCGATCCCAATTGCTGACCGGGCTGAACTTAAGGACGCAGGATACAAATGAAATGGCTGGAATGGGTTTCGATAAGATTGCTTATGCCGGGCACCCCTACGGAAATCCGAGTGACGGCTTTATTGAGACGGTCACTGCCATTAAAACAGAAGACCTGGTGAATTTCCATCAGGTACATTACGGGCCAAAAGAAATGGTGATCGCGGTTGCCGGCGCAGTGAAACCAGACCAGGCTCTGCAATTAGCAAAAGACAAGTTCGGAGACTGGGCAAATTCCGAACAGCCGGAGGTTTTTCTGGTACCAGGCGCAGATCCCTTAGAAAAAACCGTCCGCAGCCATCACGTGATCGAGGAGAAAAGCCAGGCGGACATTATCCTCGGTGTTGTCGGTCCTCCCCGAAAAGCGGAGGAGTTTTATCCAGCGCTGATGGGAAACAGTATCCTGGGCCAATTTGGAATGATGGGCCGCATCGGAGAATCAGTTCGCAATAAAGCCGGACTGGCCTATTACGCGTACAGCTCCCTCAGCAGCGGTATCGGTCCCGGGCCCTGGATTGTGTCAGCCGGTGTAGATCCCCAAAATATAGAGCAGGCACTGCAGTTAATAACTGAAGAGATAAAAAAGTTTGTCGCAGATCCAGTTACCCCTGAAGAACTACAAGACGTCCAATCCAGCTACATTGGCAAATTGCCCTTGTCCCTGGAATCCAACACTGGTGTGGCGGGTGCGTTGTTGATCATTGAACGCAATCAATTAGGGTTGGATTATTTTCAACAGTATGAGGAATTTGTCTCTGGAATTACTCCAGAAAGTATCCTTGAAGCCTCCCGGAAGTACCTGGATCCGGGCAAATTGGTCATTTCAACCGCGGGACCTTAAATATGCTCCTCTCCTCGGGTATTGATTTAATTGAAATAAAACGGATCCAAAAAGCGCTTGAGCGTCATGGCGATCGTTTTCTCGACCGGATTTACACTGAAGCTGAAATTAAGCAAGCCCGGGGAAATGCCCCTGAGTTAGCTGCCCGGTTTGCCGCCAAAGAAGCCGCTTCCAAAGCGCTTGGAACAGGAATAGGTCCGGTATCCTGGCGAGAAATGGAGACAATAAATGATTTCAGTGGAAAACCTCAGCTCCATTTACACGGAAGGGCTGCCCTCATTGCCGAAGAGTTGGGTTATACAACCTGGTCTGTCAGCCTGACTCATTCCCGTGATACGGCAGCCGCCGTGGTTGTATGTGTGGGGGAAAGTAAGTGAATAGTAAGTAGTGGATAGTACTATTTAACAATCTTTTTCATCAGGTATAGCGTTCTTTCTGTACCCTCTATCTGCGCCTTTTCTATCACAGAAAAATCCTTTGAGAAAACTTCTTCAAAATTTTCTATCGTGTAATCATTGAAAATATCCCGTCTTGAGGAAAGTAGTATCTTTGTCTGAGAGTCTTTTTTAGGCACAAACTCAATTACCAGCCATTCAGTTAATTCAGAAAAGAAGCTGCTAACCATATAAAGGGGAAGGTTGTTTGCAATAGCCAGGTGATGAATAAGCGCTAGGGCCAAAAGAAGGTCTGTGGGCCCTCTGTCCACCAAGGATTTCCGTTCGACATTACTCCATCCCAGGTTAGGGCTTGGATTGAACAAGTCGATGATAGCATGGTGAATATTACTGTCGTTATCACCAACACTCTTTAGGTAGCCCTGTTCAACCGCAGCGGGATCAATATCGAAAGATATCGTTGTAATGCCCTTCCTGCTAGCAAGCCGACTGAAATCGCCCGTATTGGCGCCAAAATCCCAGACTATAGTTGGTTTTGCCTGTTGGATGAATGTTTCAACAAGCATCATTTTCTGCAGGTAAGCATCTTCTGAGTAATTATGAAAAGAACAATAGTCTCCCCAGGAGGTGTCATTGATCTGATAAGTCAGTTTCTTAATCTGTCGTTCTAGGCTGTCAACAATGCTGTATATGCCTTCTTTCCTCAAGCCCAGTTTAGAAACCTCACCGACTTGATCTCCCTCTTCACCACCACCCTTATATCTCTCTTGAGCTTTTGCATGCAGGTGTATGTGTGCCAGGATTGAGAAATTAAATCTTGTTTTAGCTGGAAGCAGACTGCTGGCAATCTCTAAAGGAATTCCATCAATAAATCCACGCAGCAAGGTATTTAGTCTGACGTCCCGGTAAGACATCAGAAGCAAGGGAGCGAAGAAATGTTTGCAAAACTGCTGGTAGCCTTCCCAGGGGCTACCTTCCTTGTAAATCTCGAAGGATAAAGTGTCAATCAACACAGGATCGTTATTCACAAACTGGATATTATAAGCACTGGCGTCCTTTAAAGTCATGCCATAATCCAATGCTTTATTTTGAATTTCAAGAGTAGCTAAAGCTGCCCTTTGATATTGGCTGAAACACCACTCATAGGGATAAAAAATAAAGGGCAGTTTCGTGGGTTGGATCACTTTATAAGAAGTAGATTTATCGAATGGAGCAATATCAACCTCTTCATGTTCGACGATCAGGTTCCTTTCGACAAGGTCCTGGTAAAGTCCTGAATCCATTAAATAATCAAAATCATCCCTGGAAGAGATGTTGATCTGACGATATACATTCCCATCTCTGGAATAGATGAATCCACCGGGGTCACGAAACGATCCCTTATCCCTGGAGAAACCCTTCATTTATTCTCCTTTATCGCTAAGCTTGCTCCAGAGCCACTTAACCGCGCTGGTAATTTTTGTCCTGATGATAAATAAAAATCCCAGGACGGAAGCCAGGATCACCTGAATAAGGATACTTCCTGTGCCAGGGTCAAGATACAGTTTGGGGGCGGGAAAACCGGACATAATTAAACTCCTTTAATCTATAGATGATTTCATGAAAAAATCTACTATTCTATTTTAGTATCTCTGTCACATCAATAAACTCATAAGGATGATAAAGAATGGAAAAATAGTTCTTGTCTGGTAATAAGGGTAAATTTTCTTCGAAATATTTATTTAATATCACTCTAAATGTATTTACTGGCGTTATCGATGGGTAAAGTGAACTATAGTCTTTATCTGGAAAATAATATGCGTTCATGATTGAGAATCTTTCATCTAGGTTGTTTTCTTCAAAGTGCGACTGTGAAACCAGCGAACCAGGACCATGGTCACCTTGAATAATTAAGATGGGAGGCGATTCGGACTCTAATAGAATTCCATCGATCATTTCTAGAATTTCACTAAAGATATAGTTCAACTGATCTGAATACATTTCTTGATACTCTGCAGTAGTACCTCCTAATTTTCGATAATCATCGGCATCAAAATGATTATATGTCCTTTGAGGGTGAACTGGATTTCCCTCCCCATCAAAGATAAAGGGTGGATGTGGGGTTAGGATATGAGCAAATACAAAAATCGGTCTTTCCTCATTTGTAATATTCTTCAGGCTATTCAATGTAAAGTTAATCCTATTTCGATGATTGTCATATAAGATACTTGGAAAGATTCGCGGAACTGGAGTATACAACAGTAAGTTTTCCTGGTACTCATTCAGATTGATCAGAGGGCTTATTTTCATGTCTGTCTGGAAATCTTCTGTAGGCCAAAATCCGCTTGGGAAAGTAACTAGATCATATCCTCTATTGTGTAGATAATTTGAGACTAGATTGTCATGTAATAATGGAATCACTGGGATCCAACCAACATCCTTAATCTCATTTCTGGCAAGTTCATCCCAATAATTCATATTTAATGAAGATGGAAGGGAGCTAATGGTCATGCTGTAATTTGATTTGCTCTCATTTGCTACATATACCCCTCTTTTTTCAAGCTGTTGAATGAAATATAGAATATCCGTATCATAATATTTCAATAATATGTTAGGTCCAGCAAAACCATCGAATATTAAATAATAAATATCAGGGGAATTCTCATTATCATAGCTAGTAAGAGCTATACCCGCATAAGGATCTAGTTCTGAATTATTCAATAAGATTGACTCTATGAGTTTTTTATTTTTGCTTGAAACATCAATTTTCAATCCAATCCCGCTTGCCATGAAAACCAATAGGATTATTGAAACAACACTTAGATAATAATCACTTTTTTGTGTTAATGAATCTGACCGGATAATGATCCGGGTGATCACAATCCATAATATTGACCAGCTGATGAAAAAAACCACTGGCAGCACAATTGAATTTTCTAAAACTGATTTTTCTTGGATGATACCCAATGTCATAGAAATGGAAATTATAAGTTGAAGGAAATTTCCAAAATAGAAGAATGCGATTGAGATTGCAGCCACAATCACACCCGCCTTTTGTTTGCTTTTTGTGAAGGAGTTAATGCTAATGACCAAAATCCCAATAATAAATGCAATAGTGATCCAAGATAAGTAGGCATGTTGGATAGGAACACCACTGCTCCAATATAAGGTAACAGCAGGAACTAGGCTTAAAATGATCGTATAGAGATAAACTAAATTATTTTCAAGTTTATTTTTAAGCTTCATGATGAGAGAACGTTTATAAGTTGTTTGAAGGATACACCTTGAGCCGGATCAAAAAGCTAATAATTGATGATATGAAAGCCTCAAATATTAGATATATAAAGGATGAATAATGGCTGCTCAGCATCAATTATAGTCCAAATTTATATTGCATTAAACTCCAGGTTGATTTGACCTGCTGACATGCCCTCAATATGTACATCGTCAGACCCGTACTGATTCAAACCTGTAACCTATGGCATATATTTTCAAATCCAGTACGGTACATGTTTTGGGTATGTTTTTGGGGTAAATCTAGAGCAAGAGTGGGCCGGCAGGATTCGAAAAGCATGTGCAGCCTGCGGCTTGGCGGATAAAGGCTTACAACCTACACGGATATGTTTATTCAAGATTGATTTCTTGAAAAGAAATAGGGGCGATATCCTGACAGTATCAAAACGTTTGGGTCCCAGCAAATCCAGTGTCACATTGGACATCTATGGTCATAAAGTTACTGGTGTACAGGAAAAAGCTACTGCCATCATGGATGAAATTGCCCCTCCAATCACTATGGAATCTATGTAAACTGCACCAAAACCCCAAATTCTGTCCTGGAAAAGCATCTTAAAACCAATTTTTCAACCAGCCTTGAACAAATAGTTTTCATTCTCAGTGAAATCTTTTGCCTAATTGTTTTCATTGACAGTGAAAACAATTTCAGTTAGAATTCAGGTATCATGAATAATCAGACCTTCCAGAACCTACCCTTAGAGCGATTGAGTTCCGTTCTCAAGGAACAACATGAAACCTTTTCCAATATTGATTTAGGAACCCCGCGGGAAATCCTCCCAGAGATTATTGCGGGGTTAGCCTCACCAAAAATATTGGTCATCACCGGTCTCCGAAGAGTCGGCAAGTCTACACTGCTGGCCCAAATCGCCCACAATCAACTGGCTGATAACTACTTCTTTGTCAACTTTGAAGATGAACGCCTGCTGAATTTTACAGCGGATCAATTTGACCGTCTCCATGAAGCCTTAATTAGTTTATTTGGTGACAGAAAGATATTCTTGTTTGATTAAATTCAAAATGTTCCAGAATGGGAACGTTTTGTCCGCCGGCTTCACGACCAGGGGTATCAGTTCATCATCACTGGGTCCAACTCTTCCCTATTGGGGCAGGAGCTGGGAACAAAGCTTACCGGCAGATCTCTTCGCTATGAGCTATTTCCATTTTCATTTAGGGAATATATAGCGTTTCACGGCGTTGAATCACCAAAGACATCGGTCCTAACCACTCGCGAAAGGGGAGCCTTATTGAAGCATTCACGAGAGTACTTAGTCAATGGTGGTATACCTGATGCTTTAAAGTATCCCAAGTTAGATATACTCAAAACCCTGTACAACGATGTCCTTTACAGGGATATCGCAGCTCGTTATGGAATTGAAAATGTAAGGAGCCTCCAGGAACTGGCTTTCTATTTAGTTAGCAACCCAGCTTCTGAGATTTCCTATAACAAACTTAAAACAAACCTCAAACTGGGCAGCGCTAACACAGTGAAGAAATATATTAGTTACTTGGAAGATGCCTGGTTATTTTTTACGATCAACAAGTATGCCTACTCAGTCAAAGAACAGCAAATAGCTGCCAAAAAAGTATTCAGCGTTGATACTGGCATGCTGAACTCAGTTGGATTCTCATTTTCAAAGAATATTGGAAATTTAATGGAGAATCTTGTTTTTCTCCATTTGCGAAGACAATACCAGGATGTTTACTATTACAAAACAAAGCAAAATCATGAGGTTGACTTTTTCGTTCCTTCGCAACAACTGGCCATTCAGGTCAGTCAGGACTTGAGCGATGAGGAAACCATGCTGCGAGAGCTTCGCTCTTTAGTAGAACTCTCCGAAGAAAAGAAAGAACAACATCGATTTCAAATTGTCACTCTGGCAGACAAAGAAACCATAACAACAGAGGGCACTATAGTGGATGTTATGCCTCTTTATGAATGGCTTTTATCTGTTAGGCAATACTCAGAGATTTAGCAAGTTTCAGTCCATTTCAAGAGTAATATCTGGAACCTCGGTTGCCTACTATAAATCGATCACCAAATACTGCTCGGCTTGGCCCCTAAGTCATATTGACAGACTGCCTTTTTGAGCTGATTAACCATTTTGAAAAAAAAACCGCCCGGGTGGGCGGTTTTCGTATTATCCAGAACTTTTTGATCTCTAAACTTCTGCCTTGTTTTCTTTCATTTCCTTGCGGGCTTTAATGAATTCCAAAACCGGTGGGATGAAGGAGATGAAGATAATCGCAAAGATCACCAGCTCAAAATTCTTAGCAACAACGGGGATATTCCCAAAGAAGTATCCCAGTGAGATGAAAATCGCCACCCAGGAGATGCCGCCAACCACATTGTACAGAATGAATTTGCTGTATTTCATCGTTCCAATACCCGCCACAAAGGGAGCAAAGGTGCGGATGATGGGAATAAAGCGGGCCAGGATGATAGTTTTTCCACCATGCTTATCGTAAAATTCCTGGGTCTTGTCTAAATGATCCTTTTTTAGAAATTTAATTTCCCCGCTAAAGGCTTTAGGACCAATATAATGGCCGATGGAATAATTAACGGTGTCGCCGATCACAGCGGCAACACTTAACAACAGAAACAAGTAGATCGGATTCAGTGAACCCAGCGCAGCAAAGGTGCCTGCCGCAAACAGCAGAGAATCTCCCGGGAGAAAGGGAGTGATCACAAATCCCGTTTCTAAAAAAATAATGAAGAATAAAATGCCGTATGTCCAGACTCCGTAATTGGCGATGATGTCATTTAGATATACATCCATATGCAGCACAAAATCGATTAAGAACTTAATTACTTCCATTACACCTCACTTGTCTTGATTAACCTGCGACATTATAGCACGTTGAAAACGAGAATTAGCCCAGAACAAACCCAGTAAAGCCCCCAGGGCTAAAATCACCAAACCCACAGGCGCATAACTGGCAAAGTAAGTGCCAAATGATCCCAGAGTGGGCTGGAAAGAGGAAATTTCAGCCAGCGCAGTTAGAATATTTAACCCATTCCAAACTCCATGCAGCGAAACAGAGGCAATTACGGACATCAATAATCGGGCATAACGTTTTTCTGTACTGGCGGAGGCAAGCCCCCATCCTACCAACGCGGTTGTCAGGATGTGAATTGCTGCAGTTCCGAGCCTGGAAATAACCACAAATGTCCAGATACCGGCATCAGCTGCAATGGTCAAATTCTCGAACAGTGCATATCCGGCACCAGCAACCGCCCCAAGCAGAAATCCCTCCCTTGGACTCAGGTTTCGACCCAACAGGAACCAAACCGCGATCGGTTTAATCAACTCCTCGACCAGTGGGATTATCACTGCTATGTAAACAAAAATAACGCCTACGACTCCAGGGCTTTCCAACAATCTACTAATTGAACTTTCCAAGATGGCAGGGGTAACCGAAGATTGCTGCAAACGATTGATAAGATTGAGGAACTCCTGCTTCTGGCCGGGTTGATTCTGTAATAGCATCCACCATAATATCCCCAGAAGAACAAGAATCAGGATTTCTACAACAAGAGAAATCAGTGGAGCAAAGGTGAGTCCGCTGCCAAATACACCCCAAAATCGCTGGGCGCTTTCTCCCGGCAATTTTCTCTTCACCCGGTTTAACAACCAGAAGATAGCTGCGCCATTGGTAAGAATATGGATAAAGGGGAGGATGAAATTACCCCAGGAAGAATTAGCCTGGGAAATATGGCCCAGATAAATGAGAATCGGCACTGAAAAAATGAGCCAACCAGATCTCTGCCAGATTTTACTCGTGCGGGGAGGTTTACCAAATAAACGCCGGCCGGAAAAATAAATTGAAGGGATCATTAAAAATCCCGCAAAACCCAACCCTGCAGAAAATAATAACGCGGATCCCAGTTGATTTTCAGTAACAGCCAGACCAGCGAGTGAACCGCCCAGGGACATCACCAATATTCCCACCACGGATGACCCTATCAACAGCAGGCTGGCGAGCAGGCTGAAACCAAACTGGCCTGCTGTCAGCCAATCAAACTTCTTTCGTTGAGGGACCTGATTCATCAATTAATCTCGTTCTGAGTCATCAGGCCCCAGCTTGCGTAAAGCTTATTTTTCATCAATTGTGATATTTAAAATCAAATCTCCAAGAGGAATATCCCCAGCTTGTTGAGGATCCCGGGGAGTTAATCCATCTACTACATCCATTCCTTCAATTACTTCACCGAATATTGTATAGCCCCCGTTTAAATTGGGCGTTGCGTCATAAGTAATGAAGAATTGGCTGCCATTGGTGTCCGGACCAGAATTCGCCATGGCAACTAATCCAGCCCGGTCAAATACCAGGTCCCCAGCAACCTCATTGCTGAAAGAATATCCCGGGTTACCATAACCGGTACCGGAAGGATCTCCAGTTTGGGCGACAAAACCGGGTATAACGCGGTGGAAAACAACCCCGTCAAACCAATCATTTTCTACCAGAAATATGAAGCTGTTCACAGCCAAAGGAGCGGCATCCGGAAACAGTTCAATCACGATATCTCCGCCTTCAGTTTCAATAGTGGCCTGATAGGTGGTTCCTGCATCCACAGTCATTGGAGGGCATTCAGAAAATTGCTTCTCTTCAAGTTTAATCATTTCCACGATTGCGGTTAACATTTGGGGGTCTGCCTGGGCGTCGTACAGACTGTTGATTTTTATTGCGGGGGTGCCCTGAAGGCCCATTTCCTGGCCGTCAATCCAGGTGGCTTCCGCCTCGGTCACAATCGTTTCGCTGAACAAATCAAGCTCAAACTGCTCAGAATCCAACTCCAATATTGCGGCTTGATCCACCAGCCAGCTGCCAAATTCTTCTACGGTGAACATAGCCCATGCTGTCTGGGTATCATACAGCATGTCATGCATAGACCAAAACGCGTCCGCTCCCTGCAGGCCGGCTGCTTCTGCAGCCTGGGCAGCCAAAGTGGCTTTGTCATGAATGCTCACAAGTGGAAAATGCCGGTAGACAATCCGCACATCCTCAGAATACTTCTCCTGGATGTCTTTTAGAATGTTGGAAGCTTCTGAGCAGAATGGACATTGGAAATCAGCATATTCAACAATCGTGATCCGGGCATCTTCCGGACCTATGATCCAATCACTATCCGGATCAGGTGAGTAATTTGCCAAATCCTGGGCGCTTGGCTGCGGCGGGGGAAGGTTTGGCTGACAGGTTGGATCTACTGCAACCACCTCTGTTTCGATGGTTTCAATCAACTCTGTCGGCGTCGGTAGCACTATTTCTGGTTCATCAGCAGTGGAACAAGCCGCCGCTAATAACACCAATATCATCACTAATAAGAAATATTTTTTGTTTTTCACAAAATCTCCTCTGATAAACTATTC
>Ga0255366_10056_pt1 | contig 17578 bp, 5 predicted proteins | sample ANMaggSeSYBR01C4_FD_182086 | JGI IMG/M metagenome (GOLD analysis project Ga0255366, IMG submission 182086) | Sediment cell enrichment communities from methane seep in Santa Monica Basin, California, United Staets - ANME aggregate JGI... | ecosystem: Environmental > Aquatic > Marine > Cold seeps >... | reverse complement strand
ATGTATTGTTGTTGATGGGATTGATCTCTCCGGCATGCAGATTATTTACCCTGAACTTCAGAGGCTGGTTATCCGTGGTGCCCATAAAGTTCACTGCAGGGTTGGTTCCGCTGTTACCAATAAGGCCCCATCCGTATCCAAAGCCTAAAAGCATCCATACAGGGCTTGAAGCGCTTCCTGTATTAAAATAATAGCCGGGTGTATTGTCGGTTTGGTAGATCATCAGGCCATTGGCCGGATTGGAAATAGCATTCCGTTGTGCCTGAGTCATTCGCGGGAGGAGTAATCCTTTTGAGGTTGACGTTAAATCAAGTAGCGCTGAGTTTTCAGGTGAAGTTGTTCCAATCCCGATATTCCCGTAATTACTATTATAAAGATCATCTCCGTTTCTGAGCCAATCGCTGCTTCCTTCTGCAAAAAGGGCGTATGGAACACTTAAAAGCTGTGTGGTTCCCATGGAAATATAAGTTCCGCCACCGGTCAGGTCAACCTCCACTTCAATGAATTTTGAATCTGTACTCCAGTCAATACTTTCGAAATTATAAGATCCAACCGGGGTTCCCAAACCAATGTTCAGGCTTATCAGCCCAAACTGATTGGTTGTTTCTAAAAAAGTTTCCTGATATATGATTGTTCCTCCAGGCGTTTCATCGTGAATGCTGATTCTTATATCAACAGACTGGTTGGACATAATTTCACCTGTAGCATCCCGGACTACTGCCTGATATTTGAAGGATTGTGGGGGCTGAGCGACCATAATACCTGATAAAATCATTGTCATCAAAAGTGTTGCAATTTTCTTTTTCATTTTACTAAAGATTTAATGTGATTAAAACTATTTTGCTATAATTTTATGAAATTATTGTTTTCAGATTTATTCTACTTTTTTATTTTCTTCAGTATTTGCATTTGTTTTAGGGCTGTTCTCCTCTGGAATTCCACCACCACAAGGTCCTATCCAGGCTTTAAATTTTGAGCCGCTTGATACTTGAAATCCCGGATTTAATTTTATTTGAGCTCCGGCTTTATAGTAACTTTCCTGCCCGGTTCCCTGGTTGTATACTCTTGTAGAATGTATATATTCACTAGCCTGAAAATAACTATAACCAGGTGGACCATTGCCGGCTAGTGAAAAATGTGAAGCACATGAGGTGTATGTTTGGGACCTCCATAGACCACGACCATAAGTTCCAGCGGTAATAACACCGCTTGATTCATTGATTTCAAGGTCAAAAACAGGCACTGTTGGCAGCCAGTTGGAGAAAGGTATCCAATCACTAAGTGAATTATTCCGGTAAAAGACACCAATATCAGTTCCGATATAAATGGCATCATCCGGATTACCATTCGTATTTTCATATATAATACAATTTATTTTGATATTTGGTAAGGAACCGGTAATATTATTCCAGAAAGTTCCTCCATTAGATGATTCATAAACTTTTTCACCACTTACAAAATCTGCCAGTGTAATAAAGACATTCATCGAATTATTTGGGTTAACAGCAATGAAGGTAATATTGTATCCAGACAAACCGGCACTTATATCATTCCATGTATCTGCACCATTATCAGACCTCCATATTGTATTTTCAAAGGCAGCATAAATTCTATTTGGATTGCTTATTCCCATTGCAAGGGCACTTCTCCCATCTGCACCCTTTATGTCCCATGTTTGGCCACCATCAATACTTTTCGCAACATCGTTGTATCCGCCATAAATAATGCTTGGATTAGTCTGATCCATTATTATTGGTGTAACCCAGTCTCCTATTAATCCGAAAGGAGTAATATCTGTAAAGGTGAAACCTCCAGTCAATGAAAGAACCAATGCCCCATTCTGTGAAGTGTAATACATGATATCAGGATTTCCGGGATGTATCATGCAATCCATACCATCTGCTCCCAAAATGTGAAGAAAGGAGCTTCCCCCGGTCCATTTGTTCGTTCCATTATCCTGGGTGCCACCAATGATCAAAGCTGGATTAGGGTCATAATCTGCAATCCGGTAAAATTGTGTGTTACTAATACCGGAGGTTATATCAATCCAGTTATTACCAAAATCAACACTAAAGAAAATTCCACCATCACTTCCGCAATACAAAACATCATTCAGAGGATTAATTTCTAAAGCATGAATATCAGCGTGAGTGTAACCGATGGAATTATCTGTTTCACGCCACCATGAAGTAATAAACCAGATAAGCCCGGCGTTACCAGATATCCATGTATTGACACCCCCGGTCATTAAGAGACTCTCATCGGTTCTTGATACTGCTATGGCTAAATCGTAGGTTGTCTGATGTTTTTCATCTGTTCCCAGAATTTCATATCCTAAAAGGTTTGGGGTGTTGGCTCTCAAACTGAAATACAAACCATTGTCATAAGAACGGTATACTCCTACAAAAGATCCAAATCCGGTAGCCGGTCCACACAATAAATAAACATAGCTTGGACTGACAGGTGTAACACCTATTTCAGTCCGGGTAGCATTGGTAGGTACTCCATTGGTAATTTGAGTCCATGTATCCCCGGTATCGGTTGATCTGAAGAAACTGGATGCCTGTGATGTATACATAATAAAAGAATTGCCAGGATTGAATTCAATGTCGAAAAAATGTCCGGCAATTGTATTGGTCCAGGAAAAACCACCGTCTGTTGTTTTAAAGATTCCTTCACTTGTGGCTGCAAAAAGAATTTCACTATTGGTAGGATGCATTCGTAATTTATATCCTCTAACAAAATCCAGAACATCCCAGGATAAACCTGTGGAATGCCAAGTTAAACCGCCATTATACGACTTCAGAACTCCAATGGAATGGGTATCTCCCCCATCTCCATCACCGGTAAGTATATAGATAATGTTAGGATTTTGAGGGTGAATAACGATTCCGGAAACCCCGATACTTGGTAATCCGTCCGCCAGATTTATCCATGTACCTCCATGATCAGAGGTCTTCCATAATCCGCCAGATGGAGCACCAATAAAGATAGTATATTGATCTGTTGGATGGAAAGCGATACAGTTTATCCTTCCTATGCCACCATTCCATCCTGCTCCTAATGTATAACTTGTAGGTGCCAGAAAAATCCAGGAACCGTTTGTAACATCAGTTGGATCAGGTTTTTTGTATTTGGGATTTTTATCAAGGTATTCCTGGTAGGACAGCCAGTTCAAATAAGCATGGTTTGTTATCTTTCCATCAGGAGTAAGCCTGCTTTCGTTCATGTATTCCCATCGTTTCCATTGTTTGTAACCAGATCCACGGCCTTTGTCCTTATCAGAAAAATAAAGCTCGGCTTGTTGCCGGATTTGAGAAAAATTGTCTGTTTCAGGATTTTGCCAGATCTCATAGGGCGAATCCTGAGCGAAAACAATTCCAATACCAAGGGCAGCAATAATTATAAATAATTTTATGATTGGTTTTTTCATTGTCCTGAATTTTATGTGTTAATTATTCATGGTTATTGAGATAGATTAGCATTATTGTTTTTCATTTCTTAAAAGCTTATTCTCTGCTTTTAGAATTTCCATTCCTTTTTGCAAATCTTTAATGAGTTTACCTTGCTCGATTGTATAAAGGGTTAATTCTTCAATTTTTTGTAAGACTTGTTTTTGCATATCTCCAAGATGAAATCCATTCTCCATTACCTCCTCTGCAGAAGGAATTCCAGGTAAACGACTATTTTCTTTTATCTGTCTTTCAAGATCATCCAGACTTAGCAACTCGTAATCCTCAGAAAATACAAAATCGGGCCAGCCTTCAGAGTATTCGACAAGCACCTCTTCACAGGCGACTTTACCATCCACAGAGAGTCTGTAACCGGAAGCCGGAGCCACTGTCCCAATTCCTACACTGCCGGTAACCTGGTCAGCATAAAATACAGTAGACGAGGCATCAGCATTATAAATCTGCAAACCATCAGCAACCGAATTGTTAAAAATATGCCATTGTGCAGTTTCACCTTCATACAAACGTATTCCAGCATCTGCATCATCATCACTTTGTAAATATAAAAATGAAGATGGCCAGTTGCCACCTTTTACGTGTAAGCCAGCTTGTGGGACTTCAACACCTATACCGACTCTTCCTGCATCTGATACAATGAAATTTACATACCCATCCGATCTCTGTATTTCCAGATCAGCACCTGTATTAAAATTCCCATCTTTAATCACAATTCCTTTTACATTGGACATATTATATAAAGTTCCTGTGGGTGACTCGATTGAAAATCGGCCTAATGAATTTGTATTTCCAATCGATAAATTTCCTGATAGGTAGCTGTCAAAACTTGCATGGATGTTGATTTTCTCTGCTCCGGACTCATCGTATAAATATATTCCACCGGAACCATCGCTGTTTTGCCTCACCCTGAATAATGGGTCATCATCATCTGAAAGAACATACATACCATGTGTATAGCCTGAAGACTTAACCATCAGGTCGGAATATGGAGTCGAAGTACCTATACCGACATAACCACCATCATAGTAAAGGTTGCTTCCTGCAGAGTTCCACACACCACCGGAAGAGCGTTCGGAATAAAGTGAATAAGGTACCGAAAATAATTCAGACGTTCCCATAGAAACATAACCACCTCCTCCCAAATCATCAATCTCAATTTCAATGAATTTTGAATCAGCGCTCCAGTCAATACTTTCGAAATTGTAATACCCAACAGGAGTTCCCAACCCAATATTCAGGTTTATCAGTCCAAACTGATTGGTTGTTTCGGAAAAAGTTTCCTGGTAAACAATTCCCCCCCCAGACGTTTGATCGTGAATAGTGACGCGAACATCAACCGCCTGGTTTGACATTATTTCACCTGCTACATCCCGGACTACTGCCTGGTATTTGAATGCCTGGGGAGGCTGGCAAAAAACACTTGCTGAAATAGCTATTACGAGCAAGCTTAATGTAAATAGGTTTTTCATGATCGTTAATTTTTTATGATTAATAAATAATTGAATTCTAAAAGCAATAAAGATACTACCTCACAAAGCTGATTAAAAGCACAAATGTTGCATTCTTTAACACGGATGTTGCATGAAACAATAGTTCGGAGTTTGAAGCTGGAAGTTCGAAGTTTTGCCAAAGGCATCCCTTCGGGAGAAGTTTGAAGTTCAAGGTTGTGCGGTAGGTCATACTGAGGCTCTCGAAGTGTGAGTGGGGTTAGGGTTTAATAGTTTCAGGTTCAAGGTTTGACCTAAGCTACAAGATGAAAATACTTATGCTTTACAGATGGATTGAGTATTCAATGAATATTTTTGGGGAACAAACTCCCCTTTCACTTCTCAAGAGGGAGTTGCGGAAATTTCTCAATATATTCTTTTGGGCTTAACCCAAACTGTTTCTGAAAGCACTTTGAAAAATATGATAAGCTATTAAATCCTACGGCATAAACGGTTTCTGCGATGGTGCCATGATGTTGTTCCAAAAGTTGTGCAGCTCTCTTTAAGCGGATTGTACGGATAAATTCTGTTGATGACAAACCTGTCAGTGCTTTTAATTTCCTGTGTAATTGCGAACGGCTCAGATGGATCTCTTCAATAAGGGATTCTACATTCATGTCAGGATCAGCGAGATTGTTTTCAATGAATGAAATAAGTTTATTCAGGAATTTTTCATCGGCAGATGTTACAGCAATATCTTTTGGCTGTATTTTTACCTCTTTGCCAAAACGTTCGCGGAGTAATCTCCTCTGATCAGTTAAATTTTTTACACGGGTAACTAATTCCTCACGGTTAAAAGGTTTGGCAATATAATCATCAGCTCCTGTTTCCAAACCCCGTATCCGGTCTTCGACTGAAGAAAGTGCTGTAAGTAGTATGACCGGGATATGACTGGTTCGATCATCTGTTTTAAGTTTTTGACATAATTCTATGCCATCCATCTTTGGCATCATCAGGTCGGTTAGTATAATATCAGGAATTTCGCTTGTTGCGGTTTCAAATCCGGATTTTCCGTCTGGAGCTTCAAGAATATTATAATTTCCTTCAAAGCAATCATGAATATAGGTGCGCATATCCGGATTATCTTCAACGATGAGTATTTGAAATACATCTTCATCCGATAATTCAGCAATAGCCCCTTCATATAAATCATGCCTTTTTAATTTGCTATCAGGCTGTAGATTGTTTGTATATATTGATGTATCGACTGATCCTTCTTTGTCCGGAACAATTTCATTTGCGCCGAAAGTTTTTTTATCAATTGGAAGGTAAACTTTAAATAAACTTCCTTTTCCGGATTCACTCACAACGGATATTTTCCCATGATGCAAGTCAACAAGTTCTTTTGATAATGACAAACCCAGGCCGGTACCTTCAAAACTCCTGTTTAGCCTGGAATCAACCTGATAAAACCTGTCGAATATAAAAGGCAAATGTTCCTTTGCAATCCCCGGGCCAGTATCACTAACTGCAATACAAACAATTTGCCCCGCAATTTTCCTGAATTTTGGCGGTAATTCCCTTTTCTTTTTATTTGAAAGTAATGACAATTCAAAAATAACCTGCCCTTTTTCAGGTGTAAATTTTAATGCATTCGAAAGCAAATTGTAAACAATTTTTTCAAGTTTATCCTGATCGAAAAAGGCCTGTATCTCATGATTAGGGAACAAATATTTAAAATCGATTTTCTTTTTTTCGGCCAAAGACTGGAACGACATGACCATCCCTTTCAAAGCTTGTGTAATTTCTGAACCGGATACTTTCAACTTTAATTTACCAGCTTCCAGTTTGGACAAATCCAGCAGCTGATTATCCAGAAAAAGCAAGCGGGTAGCATTACGATGCATCATCCCGATCATTTCCTTATTTTCTTGTTTGGCATTGCTCATTAACTTTTCAAGAGGACCAAGTAGTAATGTAAGCGGTGTGCGGAATTCATGTGAGATATTGGCGAAAAATCTGGATTTTGTCAAATTCAATTCTTTTAGCCGGGTGTTAAGCTTTTTTTTATTTCTGTATCCCCAAAACAAGAAAATCAAAACGACCAATACAAGAACAGTTAATCCTATCATCAGATTTCGTTGCGATCGTTGCTTTTGCATTTTTAATTCTTGTTTCTCTTTTTCTGAATTTAATAAGGCAATCTCTTTCTCTTTTTTCTCAACTTCGAATTTGGATTCCATTTCAGTTATCTGCCTTACGACCTCTACATTCACTGTACTATCATGATAAATTTTATAAAGTTTTTGATACCGGTAGGCTTTTTCAAATTGGTTTAATGCAGCAAAAGCTTCAGAAAGGATGCGGTACACTTCTGTTTGTGTCCGCCTTAAATTTATTTCTTGCGAATGTTTTAATCCGATTTCGGCAAATTCAATTGCCCGCAGATAGTTTCCTGCTTCAAGGTAGTCATTGGCAATATTGGCCTGACATATAGCAATCCCGGGTTTGTCTCCCAATTCCTTGAATTTAATTAGTGCCTGGTAATGATATTCCAGCGCTTTCTGAAATTTTTTTAGATCCGAAAATATTAACCCCAGGTTATTTAATGTGGAGGCGATTCCAAAACCATCATTGATCTCTTTTTTAATTTCAAGTGATTTCAAATAGTTTTCCGTTGCATTTGTATATTGTTTTAAATCAAGATATACATTCCCGATGTTATTATAATTAACCGACATCCCAAGTTTAAAATCCATCTCCTTGTTAATTTCCAGTGACTTCTGATGATACTCCAGCGCTTTTTCGAATTGTTTTTGAACATAATAAATACCTCCAAGCTTGTTGTATATCCTTGACAGTTTTTCTTTATTACCGGTTTTGATGATTAATTTCCTGGCCTTATCAAAATGTTCCAGAGCAACCAGGTAATTGTTTTGTTTACTATAAATATCACCCATATCAGTGAGGCAAGAAACAAATCCAATGGTATCGTGTATTTTTTCATAGTAATTTTTTGCTTCAAGCAGCAGGTTGTAGGCTATTTCATAATTACCCTGTATTTTCCTGATGATACCAATATTGTGTAAAGATTGTGCAGTACCTTTTGGATAAATTATTGACTGTGATATTTCCAGCGCCTGATTTGCAAATTCCAATGCCTTTTCAGGATTTGATCTCCTGTATTCCCAGAATAGTTTTAATAAAATTTCGACTTTGGTAGAATCTTCCTGAGTTTTTGATAATTTAATTGTCAGTGAGTCAATTTTAATGGTATCCTGAACAATTGATTTTATGACAAACAGGTTAAATATTATAAATATAAAAAGATATGGATTAGCCAACTTAGTCATTCGACGAGGAATTTGTCAGTACAAAATACAAAATTTCTGCAAATTATCGTAATCAGATCAAAAATATATAAATCTAGCTGTAAAGATACCTTGCGAAAAGTTATTCAGGTATCTGGCTGTTTTGGCTCTCATTGTCAACCCATGTATCATTTTTATCCACATTATCAACCTGCCCATCCATATCAAAGTCAGCGGATTTGTACCCTTGTGTTCCAGCTTGAATCGTCCAAATAGTTTTATCATCCATATTTATAGTTCCATCGGCATCACCATCGCCACTATACATACCATAAACCCCACCACCAAGATTTTTCTGTGCATCGGTTCCGTAAGCCTGCCCTTCAGGCGTAGTAAAATCATAACTATAAACTCCTCCTGTTTCTGAAAGTGCAGAAGCCGATAAAACTCCAAGATGATTTCGGTGCCGGACAACCACAAATAATTGTTGAGTTATTGAATTACTGAAAATTGGATTTGATAAACCATCTGTTCCTACTATTGAACCATCATTTAATAGGAATGCTGCTTGTTGCGTAAGCATGGTGGCTGATGTTGCAGAAACAGCATTGGGTGCATCACGCAATTCCACCAATACCCAGTCAACAACATTAGTCCCGGGTATTGAAACAACACTTTCAGACCCTAAATAATTCCAGGGAGAAACATTGTAAGGTTGCGATAATGGTAAAATAGTTAAATCGGTTAAATCAGTGTCCATATCAGTTCCATTAAACGGACCTTCAAGGATAACGGAAAGCTCTAATTCCATTCTTTCGAAATATTCATAAGCACCCATGTCTATCCTTCCATTTCCGATACGTGGATTATTTGCCAGGCATTTATCGGGTAAAAACAATCCGGTCGTATCTGGCGTACCCATATCAATACAGGGTGATAATTCACCAAGGCTGTAATCGTACGAAAGCAAATCGTAAAAGCCAGGATTTACATCCAGGTTTCCGGTACCTGCCCAGCCTCCTTCAATATCACTGTATTCAGTCGTTACCGTACCCGATTCTATATTTATCTCATCGGGGATGTTATTCCAGAGTATCCCATTTTGGATTGAAATATTTGAACCCATGCGGCAATAGATAGCACCCCCATCGGTGGCGGTTAAATTATCACTTATCGTAACATTAATAAGCGAAACATCAACATCACTCAAATAAAGCCCTCCTCCTTCTTCGGTAACGTAAGGAGTGTTTTGAGTCGTGTTATTTGTTATTTCAACATTTCGTAATGTCAAGGTAGAATTATCACCGCCATTAACGCCACCACCAAACCCGGCTATATTGCCAGTGATCCAGCTATTATTCAATTCAAGTATGCAAAACGATCCGATAGAAAATCCTCCTCCCCCATGACTGGCTGTATTCGATTTGAAAAGACAATTATTCATAACCGGATCCGAATAATAAGAAAAGGCAGCTCCTCCTCCGCTTCCATAAGTAGCTTCATTATTAATAAATGAAACGTTGGTAAATACCGGATCGGAGTTAGAGTCAATCCAACAACCTCCCCCATCTCTTCCTGAATTATTGTTAAATATTACATTGGTCAGTGATACATGGGCATCGCTTTTAGCATATAATCCACCAGCCCTATAGCCCGTATTGCCGTAAAAATTACAACTACTAAAAGTGGGACTTGAGCTACCTTTGCAAGCGACGGCACCTCCGTTACTCTCTGCCTGGTTTGCAGTAAAAGAAGTATTTGAAATTAAAGGGTCACTATATTCATCACAAAATATGGCACCACCCTCGTATGATGCCGTGTTATAACTAAAATTTACCATGTCAATTTCAGGTGTTGAAGAATATAGATTAATTGCGCCACCACTATGGGCTGTTCCTCCATGAAAAGTAATATTTATTAATTTACAATCGTGGTCATCGAAAAAATAGAAAAAATTGCTTGCGCTGTCCCCTTCAAATATACACAGTTCCTTATTACCCCCATTCAGTGTAGCATCTGTTCGCATGTTCATTGGAAAGCTTTCATTTGTAGTACCATTTGAGTAGGTTCCGGGTTCAAGATAAATCGTTCTTTCTGTCCCCGATGAAGGAAGGATTATTTTCAGGGCGTGATAAATAGTTTGTAAAGGTTCGTCTGTGGAAGTGCCGCTGTTTGAATCATCGCCTGTTGGGCTTACATACAGATCTGAGGGCACCTGCACGGTTTTGCCGTTTAACATATCTACTGTAAATTCTGCAAATGGATGAATAAAATGTTTATCGGGAGAAATGACTGTAAATGTGTCAACATAAATGTTGGGATGGGCACCAGCCGAGAAGTTTCCGTACAGATCAGTTCCGGCAACCACAGCATAATTGTCATAAAAATTACATCGGTCTGCCGGATAAAACAGAGGTGAGCAGTTCCCATAGAAGTAAATTCCACCGCCAACCCTAGAGGCATAATTGTTTTTTATTGTAACTCCATGAAATTGTGGTGAAGAGCCGCGCTGGTAAATACCACCACCGATTGTCGAAGTATTGTTTTGTATAACACCCCCATACACTTTATAATTCCCGATATAACCATAAACACCGCCTCCGTATTTCCCATAGTTGTCTTCGATAGTATTGTTAATTAAAAGTGGTGCAGACCCATTCAGATAAACTCCGCCACCCTGGTCACCTGCCCGGTTTTTAAATATGTGGCAATCTTTAATTAAAACATCGGAAGAGTAGTCGAGAAACAAAGCCCCGCCATCTGTATAAACATTACCATAAAACAGTCTGCAATTTTCAAGTTTGGAAGAATCCTGTCCATTGGAGGTGGTGCCGTAAAACCTAATGCCACTCCAACCGGTTGCTGAATCAGCGGCATAAAAGGTAATTTTATCTGATTCCGTTCCCTGGGCCAGTAGTTGCCCCTGCACCTTAAGATAATATTGTCCCTGGAAAACCATGTAAACACAAGGTTCGATTACAAGCTGATCACCATTGGGGATGGTCAGGTCACCATAAACATAGTACGGGCTTTCAGAGCAAAGAAGGGTTCCGTTTATGTTTCCGGCAGTTAGTGGTGTGTGGGTTTGTTCATAAGAAAGTGCACCCATATCTGCCGGTGTTCCGTCAGGGTCCTGGGGAGATAAAGGAAATCCCGTGTCAATACAAGGTGATTTTGTGGAATCAGGTTCAGGATAGTTATCCCAGGTTAGATGGTAATCCTTGCCTGAAGTGCTTGCAAACAATGGATCCGCATTGATATTGTCCAATCCGGGATAAATCTCACCATTAGCCAGCCTGATATCAGAATATGAAGCATTCAAAACAGATGATCCTTCAAGGTGTATATGTTCATCATCATAACTACTCCAAATAATAGAACCTTCCATTGTAAACGTTGCATTACTGATAAATAAATGGTTACCCTCTGTGTATGCACCATTTGAGTAAAGTGTGCTTTTTTCAAGTTCAAAATAATCTGTCTCTTTACAATAAATACCCCCCCCCATATTCAGCATCATTAATATCGATTTGTGTACCGTAAATGTATGGTTTACCATCAACACTACAATAAATACCACCTCCTCTTCCGTTTATCGCTTTATTTGCCCTGATTATGGAGTTGGTTATAATCGGATTGGCAGACTCAATTAATATTCCGCCACCGTCATTTTCTGCGTCATTATCATATATCGTAACATTAGTTAAAGTTGGAGTACATTGCCACCAGACCTCCATTCCACCTCCCCATTTAGCGGTATTTTTAGAAATTTCTACATTGGTTAAAGATATATCGGAATTATCGGTACAATAAATACCTCCTCCATTATTTGTAACACTATTTTCAGTTATAACAACATCTGAAACTACGGGACTTGAATTAGTACAAGCCATACCTCCTCCACTACTAACATCATAACCTGTGTTTAATCGTATAATTGAATTTATGATTTCCGGATTTGAATGATCACAGCGAATTCCTCCACCTGTACCTGCCCTGTTATTTTCAATTAAACATTCACCAATAAAAATGTCAGAAGAATTCCCACAATAAATTGCACCACCTTTATCGGCCCGGTTACTAAAAAAACGGCTGTTTGTTATTAATACGGCAGCAGAATTATCGCAGTATATTGCCCCTCCGTTTAAATATTGCGCAGTATATTCATTAACAGTGTTAGTGAATGCTTTTCCATTATAAAACCGGCAATAGTCTATTGTTGAGCTGTCATCAGGATAATTGTTTGTGTTTAAAAACCTGACACCCCTCATTCCAACCTCAGAATTTTCCCCTAAAAACGTTATGGAATCCGAAGCTGTACCAATTGCTTCCAGTTTACCTTGGACTTCCAGTTTATATCGTCCTGTATAAATTACATCAACCCCAGGTTCGATGATCAGTTGGTCTCCCGGATCAACGTATAGGTCATAATTCAAATAATATGGACTTCCGGCTAAATCCCACGTTCCGTTAACATGGCTTGAATGGGGATAAATTCGGACACATGCATGTTCCAAATCATCAAAAGTATAACCGGCCACAGAAAAATCATCGATTGAAAACCAACCATTATTGTTACCGTACCAACCCCAGTTGCAATGGAACATATCACCGGTGGTGTAAGCATCGAGCACCCAGGCATGGCCCGCATCGTTTTGATTATCTCTTGCTCCATAAATAATCGGTCGGTTCTGATCAAGATTTTCTTTCATTTTGTCAATCCATGTTCCGGGAAAAGAGGATCGATTGAGATCATTAACATTATCGTTAATGTAGAAATAATCTTTAAAAGCATTTGAGATATCATTATTTCCCCAACCCGATGCACCTGATGCGTCCGGCCCAAAATCCATATCCACTGAAACTGCACAATGGTACATTAGTTCAGCCAAATCATCACAATAATTAGTTGCTTCATCAGGCATATTGTCAAAATTATAAATTGCATCAGCAAAATTTGCTGACTGCACACCGTATTCCGGGTGCTTGTCGGGGGTATAGGAATGACTTCCGGTACCATGCCAGGGGTGTTGCCAGTAGTTTAATACCTGGGCCATTGCTGTTGCCACACATCCGACAAGGGCATGGCCATCGGGGCCTGCAAGATCGACAGGACATTGGGTATTAAAATATAAACCCTGACCCCAGATTGTTGATAATAAGGGGACAAAACTTTTCACACTTTCAGGTTGGAAAGATGTTGGATTTATAGAATATTTGTTCCACTCATTTGTGGTTTTGGTATCAGGTGAAATCTTTGCTTGCTTTGCAGCATATATTTGTTTTTTGAACCGCTTTATGATAAAAAAATCAAACGCAGGTGAATGGTCGTTTTCATCATAATCGCTCTCAAAGGAATAACCAAGTACAGGTTGAAAAATGTCATTGGCAGCAATAATTGCAAAACCCTTTTTGGTATATTTAAGCACATAAAAAACGGTTTCGCCATTTTCTTTTTCTTCAATTACACTGCTGATTCCGATATTGAATACTGCGTTATCGACCCTTTCGTTGTATAAATTTATTGCTACATTTTTGGCAGTTAGTATGTCAACATCTTCTGCAAAGGCACCTGTATAATTAAAAAACAATTGTAAAATCAATAAGAAAACAATACTGGTTCTTAAACTTCTAAATCTTTTAGAATTCATGTCCGAAATGCGAATAATTCTTTTTTTCATAATTAATAAATTTAATATTAAACCAGGTCCATTCAGCTTATATCCAAATATACACCAGAAAACATTCCTTACAGGCAGGTCATCTGATGAAATGATCCAGGAGCCTGTCCTTAATCTGGTAATTGCGAAGAGTTGCCTGTATTATTAATCCATATATCGTTTTTGTCTGAATTATCTGTTTGGGAACCCATATTAAAATCTCCTTTTAAATATCCACTGCTTCCAGCTTCAGCTGACCATGTTGTGGTTTTATCATCCATGTCAATAAAGCCATCTGCATTTCCATCGCCGCCATATAAACCATAAACCCCTCCACCGAGGTATTTCTGGGCATCGGTTCCATAAGCCTGGCTTGCTCCTGTAGTAAAGTCATAACTATAAATGTCACCTGTTTCAATAAGAGGATTTGCCGACATAATACCTAAGTGGTTTCTGTGGTAAATAACGGCATAGATATCAGGGATATTTGTCTGGAAGGATACTGGTTCTCCGGCAAGATCTGTTATATTTCCATTATACTTCAAAAACAATGGAACTCTAGTTATTAATATATAGGATGGTGAATGTCGTAGTTCCAATAAAACCCAGTCTACAACAGAATCGGGAATAGAACTTACTGATTCGATTCCATAATAATTCCATGGAGGTGTATTATAAGGTTGCTCAAGTGGTATCAATCCGTTATGTTGGAGAGCAGTATCCATATTAATACCGTTAAATGGCCCCTCAAGAAAAACTTTAAGAGCCAGCTCATGCCTGTCATAATATTCATAAGCACCCATATCCACACGGCCATTGCCAATTCGTGGGTTATTGTTTAGATCAAAATCAGGAAGGGATAAACCGGTTGTATCCGGAGTTCCCATATCGATGCAAGGAGATAATTCATTGAGGCTGTAATAATCCAGAGATATACCATAAAAATCCGGATCCAGGTTAATGTTTCCTGTTCCGGGCCATCCCCCTTCAATATCAGAGTACTCGGCAGTAACCGAACCTGATTCCACAAATATTTCTCCCGGAGAATCTGACCAGAGTATACTGTTTACAATTGAGATATCTCCTGCCTTGTTAAAGATTGCACCTCCATCGCCTTCTGCCAGGTTATTACTTACTGTAGTATTGATTAATTCGGTTTCTACGTCCCATAAAAACAGGGCACCACCATCATCATCAGTATAAGGGCTCCCTGCTGCATAGTTAGCGCTTAGTAGGACATTCCGTAAGGTTAATCCCGACCACAAATGTCCGTATATACCTCCACCATAGGCTGCATTATTACCAGATATTTGAACATTGTTTAAAGTCAGGTTTACACTTTGATAAAATCCAATCGCCCCCCCGCCATGGCTGGCTGAGTTTCCACCCATGTAACAATCTTCCATTAATAGTTCTGATAAATACCAGATATCAATTGCACCACCGTTTCCTGATAATGCCTGGTTATATCTAAAAAAAACATTATTAATCGTCGGATCTGAATTATAGTTTATAGAGCATGCCCCCCCTTCATTGGCCGAATTATTATTAAACCGGCCATGGGACATAGTAAAATGACAATCATTCCGGGTATAAATACCACCACCTGCATACAAAGCCGAATTATTATCAAAATTTACACAATTAAGGTACGGGCTTGATCCTGACCTGCAAGCCAACCCTCCACCGCTTTCTCCGGCTATGTTATTATCAAACACTGAAAGTGCGAATGTCGGACTGGAATTTTCATAACAATACATTCCCCCCCCTTCTTTATCTGCCATACAATTTCTAATAAATACAAGTGCAAAATGGGGGTTTGAATAATAATTCAGGTTCATAGCCCCACCATACTTTGCATGTCCGTTTTGCATTTCAAGAACTCCCAAAATACAATTTTGATCGTCGTAAAAATAAAAGAAGTTGGTTGTATCTTCTCCGTCTAAATAACTATCACTGACAGGGTCACCTTTACCATAGAGGTTAACATCTGATCTCCAGTTCAATGGGAATTTTTCACCGGTTAGGGAATTGGAGTAGGTGCCGCTTTCAAGCCGGATTGTTAAGGAATCCGGTGAGACTGAAGCTGGGTCAATAGTCAATAATGCCCTGGAGATTGTTTTTAACGGATCGGATGGTGAAGTTCCTGTATTGGAATCATCCCCTGTAGGGCTGACATACAGATCAACACCATATTGCGGGTTTTTCCCGTTTAAATGGTTTAAATTAAAATTTTCTACCGGATACGTAAAATGATCATCTATGTTCATTACCGTAAAAGTGTCAACATAAACATCCATAACAAACACCGGATACATATCCTTGCCACATAAATCCGTGCCGGCAATAACTGCATAATTGTCATAGATATTACAACGATCTGTACTGTTAAATATGGGGCTTGTATTGACATTTAAGTACAGGGCGCCACCGAATTCCGTAGCATAATTGTTCCTGATTGTGACTCCTGTATAGTAAGGGATACCGCCATACTGGTAAACTCCGGCTCCTGATTTTGCAGTATTATTTTCAACAAAACCTCCTTCAAGGATGAACTGGCTGGAATAACCGTAAATTCCTCCACCTGCGTCTGCTGTATTGAAACTAATGATATTGTTAATAAAAACAGGATGTGAGTTCTCATTGCAATAAATCCCCCCACCATTTACGCTTGCATTGTTTTTGGTAATGAAACAATTCTTCACAAGCACATCTGAAGAATTTCCAAAATAGAGGCCACCTCCATACGCATCACTTCCATACCCATCCGCATTGCCATACATTATCCTGCAATGAAATAGTTTAGAGGTATCCTGCCCGTTTGTATTCTGATTGACAAACCTCACTCCCTGCCAACCGGTTAAAGTATCCGCAGGATAAAAGGTTATCCTGTACACTGTAGTCCCTTCTGCCAGTAACCGGCCATTGACTGTTAACTTATAATCACCCTGGAATATGACATAAACACAGGGCTCAATGATCAGTTCATCACCTGTTGGAACTGTTAAGTCTCCGAATACAAAATAGGGACTATCTGCACAATATAGTGTTCCGCTGATATCCCCTGTTGTAAGTGGAGTATAAGTTTGTTCATAAGGAATGGCTCCCATATCAGATCGGGTTCCATCCGGATCTGTTAATGACGGATCACCGGTATCAATGCAGGGGGATTTTGTTGAGTCAGGTTCGGGGTAATGGTCCCATGATAAAGTATAATCTCCACTATCGGGATCTGAAAATAATGGATTTTTATCGATATTATCAGTACCTGAATATCCTCCATCAATATTTGAATATTTAACACTTACAAAACTCACTGGATCAAGGCTGATTTCATTTTGTTCTCCTTCATTACGGATAATACTGTTTACAATGCTAACTTCTGAATTCATGTCAATGTATATACCCTTACCTCCATCTGAAACCGAGTTCTGTACAATAGTTAAATTTTTTAATTCTAAATTGTAACTATTAATTACATAAATCCCACCACCATAGTTGGAATGATTGTTATAAACAAGAATATTAGAAATTGTTACATCATTGCAATAAGAAGTAAAAATTCCACCTCCCCATGTAGCAGTATTATTAAATATTTCAAATTTCTCAGCAGAAATTATGTTTAATCTTGTGCCATCTATTCCACCTCCTTCTCCAGAGGCTTCATTATTATATATTTTACAATTATTAACAATAAGATTTGGATGATA
>Ga0255366_10052_pt1 | contig 17862 bp, 17 predicted proteins | sample ANMaggSeSYBR01C4_FD_182086 | JGI IMG/M metagenome (GOLD analysis project Ga0255366, IMG submission 182086) | Sediment cell enrichment communities from methane seep in Santa Monica Basin, California, United Staets - ANME aggregate JGI... | ecosystem: Environmental > Aquatic > Marine > Cold seeps >... | reverse complement strand
ACTATCAAAAGAAGGAATAAACATTGAAATAATTGACCCTAGAACTGCTTATCCTTTAGATGAAAAAATCATAGCGGAATCTGTTGAAAAAACTGGTAGATTAGTAATAGCAGATATTGATTGGACTTACTGTGGACTTACCGCTGAAATATCGGCCATGATCGCTGAAAAACATTTTGATACATTGAAACGTGGAATAAAAAGAGTTGGACTTCCTCACACCACCCATCCAAGCAGTTACGCATTAGAACAGGCATTCTTCCCAAATAAAGACAACGTAATTAAAGCGGTTAAGGATGTATTAAAATAATGGATGAAAAAGACACGGGCTTTAAAAAAATTAATAATCTTTTTTCTCTTGAAAATAAAGTATCAATTGTAACTGGAGCCTATGGACATCTTGGCTCCTCCATATCTAAAGGTTTAGCGGCGTTTGGTTCAAAGGTAATATTAATAGGTAGAAAGGAAGAAAAACTCAAGGAATTTGTTCAGAATACCCCTACATTAATGAAAAAAAGATTTGAGTACTACACATGTGATGTTACAAAAAAAGATGATTTTCAAAAAGTAGTTGAAAACGTATTTGAAAAACATGGGAAGATAGATGTTCTTGTAAACAACGCATACGGTAAACAAAATGAAAAATTCTCTGAATTAACAAAAAATCAATGGAATCAAGCACTAGAACACACTTTAACGCATTATTTCACATGTACTCAGTTGGTTAGTCCAATAATGCTCAAAGCAAAAAGCGGGTCAATAATAAACATAGCTTCGATCTACGGTTTTCTGGGAACAGATCATAGAATTTTTTTAGATCTTAGAAACAATCCTCCGGTCCATTATGCTGTTTCCAAAGGAGGTGTTTTACAACTAACAAAGTATCTAGCCACACTTTGGGCCGATAAAGGGGTAAAAGTAAATGCAATAAGTCCGGGTTATTTTCCTAAAAAGAAACCAAATATACCTGAGAGGCCAGATTACATAGAAGAGATAATAAGGAGAACACCTATGAAACGAATTGGTAAACCAGAGGATTTAATGGGATCGGTTATTTATCTTGCTTCTGATTCTTCATCCTTTGTCACAGGTCAAAATCTCATCGTTGATGGAGGGTGGAGTGTATGGTAAAAATTAATCTTGGTTGTGGAGGTAGAAAACTACCTGGTTACATTAACATTGATTATAGTTCGGATGTAAACCCAGATATTGTTTGTCATATTGGCCATGACAAATTACCTTTTAAAGATAATTCTGTTGACTATGCCTATTCTAACCATTTTTTTGAACACATGAATACCAATGAGACGAAATTCTTGTTGGATGAATTATACCGCGTTTGTAGAACTGGTGCCATTATTGAGGTTATTTGCCCCCATCAAATGAGTCCTGTTGCAAGCCACATAGAACATAAACAAAACATCAGTGAATGTTTTTTCGATGCATATCGTGCTGGTAAAGATGCAGCAGATGGTGAATCGAAAGAGTATTTTAAGATAGATTATTCGCTGAGTTTTATGAGATATCACCCTAAACGAACTGGCGTTTTACGTTTTTTACCTTTTCTTTCAATTGTTCCATGTAATGTACATTTCAAGTTAGAGGTGGTAAAAAAAATCAGAGAGGAAAATCAAGAAATTACTAATAAATAATCTGGCAAATTACCAGAAAGTAATAGAAATTGACATTTATGTCAAAATATATCAGGAAAAAAATTTGACGGATATGATCAATAAAAAGAATGTTCTTATATGCGGCTTTCCAAATACAGTCTTGCGAATTTTTATAGAGTCCTTAAGCGAAAGATATAATATATATTTTATAAGTTACAGTAAAAAATTTCAATATTCAAAAATAAAGGAAACCCTTGGTGAAAATGCTTTTCTCATCGATATTGAGTCGACAAAAAATGTATTAAGAAAGTTCTACAATGTATTTAGACTGGTATTAATTACATTCGAGGTAATCTCTAACAAAAAAACAAAGAGTTTCATAGCATATCACAACCATTTCATCAAAAATGGAATAATCATGTTGATGATGAAATGGTTTTTCCCAAAGGTAAATAGGATTTATTTTCCATATGACATAATTTCATATGGCCTACCAAAAGAACTAAAATACAAGAATAAGAGTAGACTATCCTTCTTTTTTGATAAGATATGCTTCGAAAGATCTGACAAGATAATTACCAAGGGATTTGAAGATGAACTGATCTATTTAAAGGGAATGTATCGAATACACACAAAACCCCACCTCGCATTCAATTTCCTAATTGAAAAAAAAGATTTGGTAAATAAAAATGAAGGTACATTTAGCAAAGATCAAAACCATCTAGTGTTTATAGGAGGAATATCTAATTCTGAATGGGGAGATAACAATTACAAAGTATTTGAGAGGCTATTAAAAGAAAAGAATATTTTTTTGCATGTATATTCCCATTCATCTGGGATACTAAAAAACTTACAGCATAATAAAAATCTTCTTGTTCATAACTATATCACAGAACATGGCAAGTTAATAAAAGAGATATCCAAATATGATTTCGGGATCATTTTATCCTCACCATCCCAATATGATTTTATTCAGTTAAAAATGTCATCTGGTATAAGGTTCTATGATTATTTAACTGCAGGATTACCAATAATTATTGATGATAAACACGATTCAATGGCAAATATGGCAATCAACAATAATTTTGGAATCGTCATACCCCTTGACCAAATAGAAAATATCGCTCACTTCATAGGCAAATGTGACTACAACTCTTTAATCTCATCCATTAAAAAAAATAGAGAGAAATTCCTAGCGGAAAACCATGCAAACAAACTAATCACATTTATAGAAAAATAAGTTAACTATTTTTCATTTTAGATTCAAATTCCCGCATAAGTTCATCATAGTTCTTCTCTTTTACATCAATATACCCTGCATCAAGTTTTTTTGCCAATTCTTCATCCTCATGCCTATCCCCTAGTACAACCACCTTGTCAAAATGATCCAATTTCATGTTTAATTCCTTCAAGCCATCAAGAACCATATCTACGTGTGGTTTTCTTTTCGTCTTTTTCCTAATAAACTCTTTTTTAAACTTTATCTCCGTTTTCTTGTTAGCATATTCTTCATCGACATCAGGACAATATTGCCAGTTGTTTATCTTTATGTGATTTTCCTCAAGAAGGCTATTCAGATATGAATTTATATCTTCTACACATTTACAACTAAAATATCCACGTGCAACTCCTGCCTGATTTGTAATGACCATATTAACTGGATTTAGTTTTGTCTGGGCAAAAGAAAGAACACCAACAACATTTCTGTTTAACTGTATATTTTTTTTCCAATTATCATCTTTGCCTAAAAACTTTGTATCCTCAATAAGCGTACCGTCTCTATCTATTATCAGTAAAACTTTGTCATTTCTAACATTTTCAATTATGTATTTAATTATTTTAGTGGTAGAAAGAGTGATATCACTAGTATACTTGATTTCTCCACCAATCTCATCCACAGCTTTTCTTTCTGCAACAATTCCAGGCGTTGTTTTACGAACGAAATCAGGACCTTTTATGTAGAAGGAGGGTTTAAGTCGATATATTACTTCAGTTGAACGTCTAAAATTACTAATGAAAACATAATCCACAAATTCTAATGATGCAATCGAAAAAGCTCTTAATGTATCATTAAAAATCGGCCGCCCAGATCCTTTTCTCTCAGAGACAAATTTATCAGAGGTTACAGAAACAAAAAGTACATCACATAAACTTTTTGCAGATTCAAAATGCTTTATGTGACCTGGATGGAGAAGATCAAAACCACCGTGACATAATCCGATTTTTTCCCCTTTTTCCTTCAAATCTGAAACAAGTTTTTCAGCTTCCATTGAAGGAATTATCTTCTTTGAAATGAACGGTTCCATCGATTCAATATCTATCATTATTTTTTAACATGTGAAGAGCATTATTTAGATTTTTTCTCAGCAGGTACATAACTAGTTTTTTATTAGATAATGATATATCACGAAATTATGAGTAAAGAAGAAAAGGTACCACTAGTAGCGGACACAAATGTAGAAAAAGTAATACAGCTATTGGCAGATACAAAGAAATTACTTGATAAAAATAATATAAATTTCTGGTTGATGTATGGTACATTACTTGGGTTTGTTAGGAATAAACAGTTCATACCCTGGGACCATGACATCGATATTAGTGCTTGGTATAATGATTATGATAAAATCAAAAATCTAAAAAACGAATTTAAAAAAATAGGTTATGAAATGACATTTCAGGAAGGTGAAGGTTCTCCAGTCACTATATATCCTAGTAAAGAAGACGCAGAAGCACATAGCTTTCATTTAGATATTCTTTTCTGGATTAAAGATAAGGATTTTGCAGTTGAACTGATACATTTCAATAGAAGTGTTTTTGACCGATTATTTGATGGCCTTGGAAGAATGTTGAATCAAGATTATTACAAGGGTAGGCATACTCGTTTGTCAAAAAATACTAGAAGTAAAACATCAAAAATCGTAAGTTTATTATCCAAAAGAAAATATAATTTTTTGAATAAAGTTATGCATAGTCTCTACTTATTCACATGTAAAAAGACAGTTATGCCATATGCGCAATTTAACCAAATTAAAACAATAAATGTTTACAAAACAAAATTTAACATACCATCAAACTACGAACAGTTTCTAGAATTGACTTATGGGCTGAATTGGAAAACTCCAGATAAAAATTATTCATCAGAAAAATGGATAAAAAATAATAAATCAATTATAAAATATCAAATAAAGGATAAGAAAGTTAAGGATTTATGGGTTAAAAGATATAATAAATAATCATAATAAATTGCCATAAGATGATTTTTTGATTATATGATAGAATCTTAAATATAGGTATAAGGATTAAAATCTCTAGCAAATGATTGAATATTAATCAAAAAATTTAGGGTGTAAATAAATGAGTGATATTAAGTTTGGAGTACCTTGCAGTAAGTTAAAAGAAATTACAAAGGACTGTGAAATACCTTGTACGGATGAAGCAGAGGCAATGGCATTGGCAGCAGGAACATGGTTTGCTGGAAAAGAACCTGTTATATATATGCAAAACAGTGGCCTAGGGCATATTGTAGATGTGGTTACAAGTTTATACAAACCTTATGAAATACCTTTGCCAAAATTAATATTAAGTGTAAGATGTAAACCTTACCATCATAAATTTATGTGTGGTATTACAAAAAAATTATTGGATTTATTAGAATACAAAAATGTGGAGATGATAATCCAAGATGAAAAGGATTGATGCGGTTAAAAAAATAATGAATTCTGTGACAGATGAACTTGTGATATGCTCCACAGGAATGGCTAGCAGAGAGGTATATGAAACAAAGGATAGAGCAGAAAACTTTTACGTCATGGGATCAATGGGTTCATCATTAGGAATTGGAATAGGATTAGCATTACATTCAAAAAGGAAAGTAATTGTTATTGCAGGAGATGGAGACATATTAATGAGTCTTGGAACTCTTGCTTTGATGAACAAATTAAAACTATCGAATTTGAAACTTTTTATTTTAGACAATAACTGTTATAGCTCGACAGGTTGTCAAAAGACATGTAGTGATGCAGTTGATTTTACCAAAATCGCTAATTGTCATGTTTACAAAGTAGATGCTGAAAAGGGAAATGCTGGCAGGGTAAAAATATCACATAAAGAACTTGCAAGGAGATTTTATGATGCCATTAATAATCCATAGCGACTCGACAAAAATCTACGCAGAGAAAATTGCAGAAGAGTATAAAGAATCAAAGATTATCAATGTGTCAAAAATAAAAAAACCAGAACCAGTAAAAGATGTCGATGTCATTGGAATCGGCGGTGGAAAAGTAATCGATTATGCGAAAATAATAGCGGGAAAAAACAGAGCGCTTGTAATACCTACAACTGCAGCAGGAGCAGCGGCTACAAGACATGCAGTGTTTTGGGATAAAGAAACAAAACGTAAGATAGATATAAAAACTGAGCTGCCCATAATTCGTATAGAATCTTCATTTTTAGAAAGTTTATCAAAAGATATGATACAAGAAACAAGCTATGATGCCCTAGCCCACTCATTAGACAGTTACTGGTCAAAAAGGGCAACCATAACATCAAAAAAAATAGCTAGAAAGGCACATGAAATTATTGCAAACCAAATTGAAAACGATTATGAAAATGTAGTAGATCTTGTAAGGGCAGGGAACATAGCAGGAACTGCAATAGATATTACTGGTACCAATATAACACATGCAATTTCCTATCCCATTACAGCACTATACGGTATATCTCATGGACTGGCAGTAGGGTGGGCAATACACCCATCAGCAGAATATCAAAAATGTGATTTGAAGATCCCAAATTTCGAAGTAAATTTTGAGGGGATAAATATAGACAAAAAGTTTATTGAAACCATTTCAAAAGAAGCTATGACATACAGCAAGATTCATGATGCTAAAAGAGATATAACTGAAGAACGATTAATAGAGTTACTGGAGAACAAAATATGAAAAGGAAAGTATACGTTGGAATGTCCGCAGATTACATCCATGCGGGTCACATTAATATAATAAATGAATCAAGAAAATATGGTGAGGTCACAATAGGATTACTGACAGACAGGGCAATAGCATCATATAAAAGAGTGCCACTATCTACATATGATCAGAGAAAGAAAGTAGTAGAAAACATACAAGGGGTTGTTAGAGTCGTTCCACAAGACTCACTAGATTATGTTGAGAATTTAAAAAGATATAAACCGGATTATGTAGTACATGCGGATGATTGGAAAAAAGGAGTGCAAAGAGAAGTTAGGCAACGAGTCGTTAATGTGTTAAAAGAATGGAATGGAAAACTAATAGAACCTCCCTACACAAAAGGAATATCATCCACGATATTAATAGAAGATCAACTACGGCGTGGAGTGACACCAGAATATAGACTAAAAAAACTAAGGAGACTTATAGAATTAAAACCAATTGTTCGAGTTATTGAAGCACATAATGGACTATCTGCATTAATAGCAGAAAAAACAAAATTACGTATCAATACAGAAATAAGAGAATTCGATGCTTTATGGGAAAGTAGTTTAACAGATTCGTCATCAAAAGGAAAACCAGATATTGAAGTTGTCGACTTTACCTCAAGGACGCAGACAATCAATCAGATATTGGAAGTGACAACAAAGCCAATGATTGTCGATGGAGACACAGGAGGGCTTACCGAACATTTTGTCTTTATGGTAAAAACTCTAGAGAGACTGGGAGTATCAGCGGTAATAATAGAAGACAAGACATTTCCAAAAAGAAATTCGTTATTGGAAGACGCAACACATGTACAAGAAGACATAAACAAATTCTGTAATAAAATAAAAGCAGGAATACAAGCACGAGTAACGCAAGATTTCATGATTATTGCAAGAATCGAAAGCCTAATAGCACACCACGACTTAGACGATGCATTGAAGCGGGCTCAGGCATATATAGCTGCTGGTGCAGACGCGATAATGATACATTCTAAGGATAAGGAACCTAAGCAAATACGGGAATTTTGTGAGGGATATAAACAATTTAAACAGAAGGTACCGCTTGTCGCAGTGCCAACAACATATAATACAATTACTGAACGAGAGCTCATGTATCTTGGTGTTAATGTTGTAATCTATGCAAATCACTTGCTAAGAGGTAGTTATAATGCAATGAAAACAGTAGCCGAAACAATATTACAACATGAGAGATCAAAGGAAGTAGATCCACTTTGTCTTCCCGTTAAAGATCTGTTGAAGTTAATACATAGAGAGATTTAAACCCTTTATTTTTCCTTCAATTCGGATTTAACATAATCAAACATTTCTTTGGGATGCAACATATTCAAGAAGAAATTTAAATCATGTTTTTTAAACTCTTTGAGCGCAAATAAAACTAAAAGGTAAATCCCCAAACCATATAAAGAATAACCTAGTAATTGATACCATCGGTCTACAGAAACTACAAAACTAGAATAGTACAAAACAACAGCCATGACAAGACCTGCAAGAACGTGACGTGGTGTGTGGCTCTGAAAAAGCCTTATCCCTGTCAATTTTCTAGCAGTATATTGAAATCCAATGAGTCCGACCAAGCTGGATAAAACAGTAGCAATTGCAGCACCAGTGGGACCTGAAATCCCAAAAGATGAAAGGAGGCCGCATTCAGGTATGAACAGAGAATTAAGAATGATATTTGTAGCGCATATTGCAATACCAATTTTTGCTGCAATTCCGGGTTTATTCATGCCGCTAATCAAAGAATAATACGGTATTCTAAGACCATAAATAAGAGCGTAAATTGTCAATATAACCAAAACGGATGATGCAGGTAAAAACGCACTATTCAACATAATATTAATCACGGGTTTGGCAAATAATATGACTATTACAATAGGTGGAATCAACACCATTGAAATGTATCTTTCAGTCAAATGGGTTGTTTGTTTGATTCTTTCAAAATTTTTAGAAGAATGATATTCTGAAAGTGTTGGAAAAAGAACAGTACCAACAGCTGCAGAGAGAATAATAAAAATTTGTACTATCTGTTGCACTGTAAAATAATATCCGACTTCTACCGAAGTCCAAAAGTAACCAATCATAACTTTATCTATATTTAAAGAAATAATTGACATAAGAGATACAAGCATAACTGGTAATGCAAAATGGAAATAACTTTTAAATAACTCCCAACTAGGTTTTTTCCAAGGATATTTTCTGAGAAGCCTCATACCAACAAACAATGTAACCATTGCCCCAAACACATATGTCATAGCAAGAGAACCAACTGCATGGCTGGCAAGAAACTGCTGAAATGGTTGAAGAAAAATAGGCCAATCAAATGCAGGAGAAATGCTAACCGTAACTGCACTTACCCCTGCCAGAGCAACTAGAACCGTGAGAGGTACTTTAATAATACCTTCAAACGTTATTACGAGTTGTCTTTTTGCAATCTCCTTTTTTCCTTGAAAAGTAATCACCGATATCTGTCGAAGATTCAAGAAAACATAATAAACAATAAAAACCACTATAACAGATTCCGTTGTCGCATCATAAAAATTCCTGTGAAGCAGGTTCTTCCAAATGTAAATCGCAATAAATACTAGTAGGACCATTAATCCCGTAAGAATTACTTTGATACTAGCAAAAGTACTAATGCATGTGCCCAAGTCTTTTCCTTCAGAAACTCTTTTGATATGTGCATGGGAAAAGCCGAGATCAGCTATAATATTAAACAATGCAAGAAAGGCCATGGCAAATCCGATTATACCCATCGCCTCTGGAGCAAATCCCCCCCAGAGTTTTGCAAGTATAACCAGGCCAATCCAACCGAGAAATCGAGTAAAGAATTGTGTTCCAACGATTAACGCTGATTTCCTTGCAATCATTATATATAATCTCTCCAAACGATTATGCTTATGAATCAAGAATTTACTTTAAATATCTATGGAAAAAACATGGCTTTTTGGACAATAATAGGCCCTCACATTTTTCAAATAACCTTAACTTTTTTCATTCAAGTTCAAAATTTGAGTCGTAACTGCCAAATTTTTCTGTTCGACTTGCATCAAAATTACTATTCGCTAACTATTACTCACAATATATTTGCATTTGGTTTAATTTCACCTTTGGCCATTGCCCCAGGACCGATAAAAACCTTATTACCAATAATAGTACCAACATCTATCACTGAATTTATCCCGGTTTGAACATTGTCACCCATTATAACCCCAAGCTTTCTTCTTTTTGTATCCTGTCTATTCCCGTTCAAAGTAACCACAATGTCTTTCTTATCCAATCTAAGATTGGCTATTTTCGTACCTGCTCCAAGATTACAATCTTGTCCAATAATGGAATCACCAACATAATTCTGATGAGGGACATTACTATGATCCATAATTATTGAGTTCTTCACTTCACATGCATTCCCAACATGACAGCCGTTACCTATGGACGTATGAGGCCTAATATAACAGTTTGGACCGATTTTGCAATCACTACCTATTGAAACTGGCCCTTCAATGAAGCTTCCAGGTAAAATTTTGCTATTTTTACCAACAATAACAGTTCCATTTAAGATGGTGTTTTCACTTATGTCCCCCTCAATTTTTTTATGTGATTTTTTTAATATTTCTTCATTTGCATCTAACAGATGCCAAGGATATACAACATCCCTCCATTCCTTCAAAAAAATACCATCCATCTCTTCTTCTTTCAACAGCATATTTATAGAATCGGTAATTTCGTATTCACCTCTGGGAGATTTCTCTGTTTTTTTAATAAAATCAAAGATTTTTTTTATTAAAACGATAGATGCCTGCGTTTATGACATTTGAAAAAGGTTTTTCCATTTTTTCATGGATTTTAATGACCTTTGTCGCATTCATCTCAACTATTCCATACTCCCCAGGATTTCTTACCTCCACAAGACCTATGTCTATCTCCTTTTTTACAATGTTTTTTATATCCTGCGTTCCAAAAATTGTATCCGCACATAATACAATAAAATCATCTACAAATCTTTCAACCATTCCAATGGCATGTGCGGTTCCAAGAGCTTTTCCTTGATTTACATATTCTATATTGATGTTCCATCTTTCACCGTTGCCAAAATAGTTTCGTACCATCTCACTCTTATAGCCAACAACAAAGATAAATTCTCTTAGACCGGCATCTATAGCATTCAATAAATTCCATTCCAAAATAGGTTTGTTGACAATTGGGAGCATAACTTTAGGCCGAGTAAAAGTTAGAGGATGCATCCGTTTCCCTTCGCCCGCTGTAAGAATCACACATTTCATTTTAGTAACACATCTCCTATTCAACAGTAACGGATTTTGCGAGATTTCGAGGTTTATCAATCGAGCAACCTCTCAGTTTTGCAACATGATACGCAAGAAGTTGAAGGATTACTGTAATAGAAACACAAGAAAGTAAACCTGTATTTGTTGGAAAACGCAACACAAAATCAGCATGCTTTTCAATTTCAGTATCTTTCTCATCTGCAATGGCAATAATCTGTGGACCTCTTGCTTTTATCTCTCCAATATTAGAAATGATTTTATCATATGTGGCATCCCTCGTAACTATTGCAACAACTGGAGTGTCTTTGGTAAGTAGAGCAAAGGGACCATGTTTGATCTCCCCAGCTGCAAAACCTTCAGCATGAATGTACGAAATCTCCTTGAGTTTTAACGCACCCTCCAAGGACAGAGGATAGTTTACACCCCGACCTATGAAAAAAACAGAGGTTGCATCCTTTAGGTGTTTGGCCATATCCGCAATTTTATCGCTTTGTGCCAATACCTGCCTAATTTGCCTTGGAATATCCTTAAGATTGCGTATGTAGCTATATATCTCATCAGATCCGAGTTCCTTTCGCATTGTAGCAATTTTTAAAGCAATTAACAAAAGACTTAACATTTGAGAAGTGAATGTCTTCGTTGCAGCAACACCAATCTCAGGGCCACATTGAGTCAATACAAATCCATCCGCAATTCTGGTTGCAGTACTTCCAATGACGTTTGTAACGACAAGCGTTCTATTGCCTGCATTCTTTGCTTTTTTCAAAGCACCAAGCGTATCAGCAGTTTCGCCGGATTGTGTTATAAAAACAACAAGTGATGATCTATCTTTAGTTCCAAAGTATCGATATTCGGAGGACATCTCTACAAACACGGGAATATTTGTTATTTTTTCTATGAGATATTTTCCAACCATTCCAGAGTACAATGATGTTCCGCATGCAACAATATGAATGGAATCTATGGTATCACTGAGCAATCTTTCTACATTATCTGGCAACTCTATCGATCGATTTATTTCTAATACCCGCCCACGTAAGACCCGTTGAACAGAATTGGGCTGTTCATAAATTTCCTTTAGCATAAAGTGAGGAAAACCAGATTTTTTAGCATCGTTGAAATCCCATTCTATCGTATTTTCCTTTTTTTGTATTTCAGCATTGTTCCTATCAAAGATATGGATTGAGTTTTTTGTGATAACACAATGTTCCCCATCATCTAAATAGATGACTCGGTTCGTAAATTTCAAAAGGGCTGTTACATCCGATGCGAAAAAGTTTTCATTGTCTCCAACCCCAATAACAAGCGGGCTTTCATTTCTTGCACCAACAAGTTTTTCTGGTTCATCTTCACAAATAACAACAATAGCATATGATCCTTGGATTTTTTTTAGCGAAGAAGAAACCGCTTGTTCCAAATTACCTTTGTATTCCTCCTCAATTAAATGTATGATAACCTCTGAGTCCGTTTGTGAGGTAAATATGTGACCTTTATTTTCTAATTCTTCTCGAAGAGTTTTGAAATTTTCAATGATTCCATTATGCACTACGGCAATCTTTTTATCACAACTGAGATGGGGATGGGCATTCTCCTTGCTTACCTTTCCATGAGTAGCCCATCTTGTGTGACCTATCCCAAGATTTCCTTTAATTTTTGGTATGGAATGTTGTAACATTGATATCTCCCCAATCTCTTTGAATATCTCCAATTTCTCACCGATTATTCCAATACCTGCCGAATCATATCCCCTATACTCCAGTCGTTTCAAACTCTCGATAAGTACATCATTTGCTGCTCTATGGCCCGTGTAACCAATTATTCCACACAATTTACATCACTTTACTATTGCTTGAGACGTTCTTTATTATTCTGTTCATGGAACCAAGGGTACATCTAGTTCCAATAATCTTTCCCGGGTCGATAACGACATGGCTTCCAATACTGCAGTCAGCTCCAACGATTGCTCCAATGTCGTCCAATTTTTTAAACTCGCCTTCTACCTCCATAGTTGACTTTCCCATCATGCTAGAAAAATTATGCCCTATTGTATTTCCTCTACCAACAATGGAGTGTGAAATAAACGAATTAGATCCTATATGTACATCATTCATAATAATGCTGTTTCTAATTTCACTAAAAGGATGAATAACAGAATTATTGCCTATGGCAGTTGATGGAAAGATGCAGGCATTAGGGCCAATCTCACAGCCATCCCCAATAATAACAGGTCCAACAATATAACATCCAGAGTAAATATTAGTATTGTTTCCGATAGAAACTTTACCTTTCAAGGTAACCCCTTTTTCTATGCTTCCCCCAAGAGATGATGGGGCACTATGAGCCATAGTCTCGTTAATGCTAAGAAAGTCCCATGGATATGCAATATCCATCCATAGATCTGCAAATATAGTACTTATTTTTTTACCTTGCTCAACAGTCGATTGAATAACCGAAGAAAGAGAATAATCGCCTTGTGATGTTGCATTCTCAATAGTATCGAATATAGAAGTGGAAAATTTGTATATTCCAGTTGACACGAACCTTTTCAAAGTTTCATTGGGCGGTTTTTCAACAAGTTCTTTTAGGATGTTTTTCTCTGCAGTCACTACACCGTATTTTGAGGGATGCAGATTTTCCTTCACCAACATGGAATATTCTGATTCATTGTGTATTAATTTAGAGATACTCTTCTGATCAATTATGTTATCTCCAGATAAAACAATGAATGAATCGATAACATGCTTTTTAGCTTGCAGTAACGCATGAGCTGTTCCTAATTGCTTATCCTGTACAACATAGATAATATCAATCCCATCATATTCTCTAAAATACTCCATTATAACTTCTTTTTTGTACCCAACAACGACTATGATCTCAGATATTCCACTGTTTCTAACAGCATCGAAGACATACTCCAACACAGGTTTATTGGCAACAGGCAACATCACCTTAGGCATAGTTTCAGTAAGTGGTCGTAATCTTTTCCCTTCACCTGCAGCAAGAATTACAGCCTTCATTAAGATCTCCTCCAATCGTAAGCTTGATTCGTCTATTTTATACTTTCTTAAGCCCTTCCCTATTTATTACAATAAGTAGAAGAGATATAAACTAAAAAATAGAAGAAAAGAAAGATACTTCTATGACCCATCAGAGGTCACTTTCTTCAGGTCCAAAACTCATAAAACTACCTGGATTGTTTTGATTATAATGTGAGTGGTTTATTCAGCAATTCCTATTTCAAGATATGGAATGTTTTCACCATATTCTTTTGAATTGCAATACATACCAGGGATACCTGTGCCACCCCAATATTGTTCATCTTTTATTATCCAACCATAGTTTTCTGTTTGTCCTGTGATAAAATCTTGTGCATCACTTGTTACATCCCATTGCATCCAATTACTAGGTGAGTTTGGTGCATATATTGATGAAGTCACTTCGTTATGATGGACAGGCATGTTATCCCATGTAATGGTATCTTCGTTCCAATCTCCTTTCAATCGGTAAATAGTTAGTTCTCTACCAGAAGGATTATTATCGTGATAATCACGATAAAAGATATTTAAGGTTGCAGATTTAATATCAGTCTTTGATGATATGTCAAACTTGATTACTGGCTGAGCGGCCCAATTATTGCCACTTCCACCGTTTTTTATTGCCAAATCTTTACAATCGCCAGCGATTTGACTGGGTATTCTTGAGCTCACGTAGGAGTCATCCGTTGGATACAATACTATTATCCCTTTGGGTAGAGTGGTGAACGTAAATATTTCCCTCTTCCAATGTACTCCATCTGTAACATTGACATACCATGTATAATCAGTAAAGTAATCAAGACCACTTACTGGAATGTTAAATGTTCCTTGGTTTACATTGGAGTCACTGTACGACCCAATATCAGGTTGTGTTTCAACTGTTACATCCATTAAATCTCCCTGAGGGTCAGAAAGAGTAAAGCTAAGATGTGAAATATCAACTTGAACATTGTCAGAACCATCAGAAGGGGAAGGGTTCGAAATAATTGGGGCCTCAAACACCGTTGTAAATGAAAATGTTTTTTCAGTGGTATCTTGACCATCAGATACACTCACATACCACGTATATTCAGTTGAACCTTGGAGATTGCTAACGGGAACAGTGTACACCCCATTGCCTTTCATATTTCCAGAACCTGAACCTATATATGGATCGGTTGTAACAGTGTAACTCATACGGTCCCCATTTGGATCATTTATCCTAAAGCTCAACTCAGAAAGACTAACAGGTATATTTGAGGATCCCGTCCTAGGGCTTTCATCGGAGATTTCAGGTGGAAAATTTGGTGGAAATGTCTCAATGTACTCTGCATTAACTGTAACAAACAGGGCATAACCTGCAAGACCATATATGGGTCCAACTGGTGAACCATAGGTTAGGCCTACACCCGTAAAACCAAGTGCAATACCTGTTTGTTCCCCAATTGCCATAAAACCCCTGGCCAAAAGAAGACTACCAACGGCAGTTGCCGCCGCATCATACACACCACGTCCGATCCATGACAGGCCCATTCGCGGCCTAGGGAGAAGGAACGGAGGTAATAAAGTTCCCATTCCTCCGCTTGTGACACTGCAAACAAAACTACTAGCAATACCTCCATTTCTAGGCAGATCATTAATTGGGATCTTTTTCCATTGATTATGCCACTGAGGGGTTAACAACGAAAGATAATCATTCTTGGTTAAACTATGATGTATCAAATTCTTTTCAGCTAAAAGATCAATGTATTCTACTTTTGCTTCATGAGTTTTCTCACTGAAAGGGTCAAGGTTCATCTCGACTTGAAGTTCTTTGAGCTTGTTGTAAATACGTTCCGCCTCTTCAAAAGATAAAGTAGTCTCGGTTTCTTCAACTCCGTATCTTCCAAGAGCATAACACTTTAAGGTTGTTTCATCTTGAACATTTACACTTTCAAAATAATCTGTCTTATTGTTATATCCAGAAATAGAAGGTGTAAAGCCTCCAAAGATGAAAAGGGCGATTACTATAAAAGCCCAATTTTTACTCATTAGAATATTTATAGACATAATTTTGTTACCTCCCAATAATGTAATACAGTAGCATGCCTTAAATTTTACTGTGGGGATATATTATCTAACAAATGTTGTATTTTATGTTGTTTTCATCCCAACATTCATCTACCACCATAATTGAACAATATACTTTTAACACTAGAAGATTGAACAGTACCGAAAAACCAATGAATTAGCTAGTCCCATTTCACTTTTAAAAATCAGTTAACAAATAATATAGAATACCTGCATTTCTCTGCCATCTTTTTCTTAACGTTTTTAACAGGCAGACCAAAAATATTTTTTTTCTTCTGCTCTCTGCCAACTATTACTAGATTTGCCCCAATGTCTTCAGCAGCTTTAACGGTTTCTCTTTCCAAACCACCTTTTACTAATCGAACATTTACCCCCTTTTCTCCCATTTTTTCAACGAAGTTTTCCCCAATAAAAATCAAATCTTTTTCTGATTTTCTATCGGATCTTTGACCTGTTTCATCGACTTCCACACTATCCCCCATATCAATTACATAAAGCATATGTAGATCCCAACCCAAATCCTTAGAGAGTTTAACACTGAATTCAGGGACTTTCTGATTGGGTGCAAGATTAGAACAAACTGCAAGTATGGATTTACCTTCACCTTCAGATTCTATCCAAATTGGGGCATTCACTTCATCTAAAAGACGGTAGTTAAGAATGCATCCTTTTTCAAAACCCATCAATACCAAATCATAGTTATTCTCATCAAGTTCGCGTTTTACAACGTTGCTAAATTCTCCTTCCACAATTTTTTCTTTGAAGGGGATTTCTTTATTTTTCAAAAAGAATTTTGCATCATTTAAAATAATATTGTCTACCCTAAGTCTACTTTTATTAATTATGTCGTTACTTGTCTCCAATCTATTATAGTGTGTTCTAAAAGAATCTGAAATTTTATCTGTTTGATGCAAGGTTTTCTCTTCTATTATGTAGACCAGGTTTATCGTACTCTTAAATCTCTCGGCTAGAAAAACACTTCTTTCTAGTATTTTTTTTGAGTAAAACTCCGATGACACTGGAATTAATATATTCTCAAACATAATCCATCAATCTCTACTAATAACCCCTTTTAAATTTTCATAACACATTCTAACGTATATATCTTTCATAGACCCAGTATCCCTTTCCAATAAACAATAGCCACAGTAAAAATTACTAGTATACAAATAATATTGGAAACACTTCCCGCTTTGAATAAATCTCGTGTTGAAAAATAACCAGAAGAATAAGTTATTGCATTTCCCGGCGTGGCAATAACAAGCATAAACGCAAGTCCGCCACTTAGGGCTATAGTCATTGATGCAAATAAAGGAGATATCCCAGGTATTTCAGTCGATATGGCAATGCCAATAGGAAGAAGTATTGCAACTGCCCCAATATTGGACATTGCATTTGTTAGCAGAATCGTAAAAACAATTAATCCAAGTATGACCAGATAAGGATTAATGCCTACAGTATTAAAAAGCAGGTGAGCTATCCATTCCCCTGCACCTGTACTCTGCATACCCATACCAAGTGTTATGGCTCCACCATAGAGCAATATAATTCCCCATGGAACACGCTTCTCTACATCTTTCCAGGAGATACATCCTGTTAAAAACAACAGGATTCCCCCAAGTATGGCTATAACGGCAAGCCCAAGATAGGGAAATGATGAAAAGAAAATCCACAGTAGAACAGTAAATACTAAGATAGCCAAAACCAATACTTCGCTTCGCCCCATCTTCCCCGCAACAGCTAACTGATTATCTATCTCTTTTTTCGCCATTGTAACATCCTTGATTTCAATAGGGAAAGAAAACTGTAACACAAGCCACACCAAAGGTAAAGCGATAAATACAACAGGCATCGAATACTTCATCCAATCAAAAAAAGTCACAGTAATACCAATATCAGAAAGCACC
>Ga0255366_10018_pt1 | contig 18012 bp, 21 predicted proteins | sample ANMaggSeSYBR01C4_FD_182086 | JGI IMG/M metagenome (GOLD analysis project Ga0255366, IMG submission 182086) | Sediment cell enrichment communities from methane seep in Santa Monica Basin, California, United Staets - ANME aggregate JGI... | ecosystem: Environmental > Aquatic > Marine > Cold seeps >... | reverse complement strand
CCAGATATCTGCATGCCTCTTCAAATAAACTTTTCTGATCAAGGACTTTTGGCCACTGCCTGCCGAGGATGGTGAGTCCTGCTTTGGTCAAGGGGGGAAACGTGTAAATGACGCGGAAAAGATAGATGATGCATTAAAAAAGGCTATCAGTCAGGCATTGTCCAGTCTTTCAAAGACGGCTGTGCTGGTTGCATGAACCCGTAAGGATGGCTGCGAATAGGATTATGACAACAGCTTCACTAAAATTAGGAGAAAACCCATGAGTCAATATACCGGAGTGGGGGATGCTCATTAGTTTATAAGTTTCTGTTTTTTTAGACAGGATGAACTCTTCAAAGGCGGGCAATCTCAAAGTTGGACATCGGGGATATCCATTGGAATATTGGTTAACAAATGATTTGGATTGAGCTTATAGAACTTTTATGTTACGAAAAGCCAGTATAAACGACTCTGACGTCTTAGATTATATAATAAGTCTGAAAATATTTTATGATAACAGTGACCTGGATAATTTATTAAAAAAACTGGCAGGATTCAAACACATGGCTGCACAAACAACAAGTGGAGAACTTGCAATCTTCCGGGAAATGGGAAGGAGATAATCACATTTTTTCTTGATTTTGGTAACTCCTGCTTGACAAAATACCAATGGATGGTAAAAGGTAACTATGGTGTGGGACGTAAGATTTACAAGCAGGAATTGGGGGACATCTTTGAATTTGTTGACTTATGATGGTATAAGCAAGGGCGAAAGGCGGCGATTGGTAATATGCGGCAACTGGTAATATAAGGAGGAGTTATGCCAAGGCAAGCAAGGCTTGATGTCTCTGGTACCCTGCCATGTCATCATCAGGGGAATAGAGAGGCGTAGGATTGTGGATGACCGAGAAAACCGACAGAATTTTGTGTCTCGTATGGGACAGGTTGCCTCTGATACTGACACACTTATTGCATGGGCATTAATGTCCATGTATGCTCATATCCTGTTGCGCAGTGGTCCGTATGGTCTGTCAAGGTATATGCGACGTCTCCTTACCGGGTTATGCCATCCCTTACAATCGCCGGTACAACTGGCACAGTGTTATTTCCGTGATGAGCCTAATATCTTAAATAATGCACGGCTTGTCATTTGTGAACAGAGGTAGTTTGGGCACTATGGGAAAGGAGGTGAGATGGCTCTTATAGGAATTGGAAGCTCGGTAGGGAAAGGAGGTAGTAACAACAAGAGAGACGTGGAGGTAATTCAAAGGCGGCTGAACGAGATCGGAAAAAATTGCGGAAAAACTGACGGCATATGTGGTGCGAAAACGATAGCTGCAATCTACAGCTTTCAGAAGCACTTCATGGAGAAACCTGATAGCTTGATCTCACCCAACCGGAGAACGATCCATTATCTTAACATTTGGTCGATTAAACCGGTCAGTCCCGGGGTGGATCTACGTGGCAATCTACAGAAGGCTTGGGATCTTGTGAATCCGCTTCTACCGAGAGGAAGCTATTGCTCAAGCGGATATAGAAGCCCGGAAAAGCAGAGGCAGATTCTTCCCCGTTTTTACTCCATACCCTATAAACGAGCTCTTATGAGAAAGTATGGTAGTATTCATTACAATGACGTGTGGGCCAACAGACGAACCAAAGAAACGGAGATGCTGAGGATGGTAAGAGTTATTGGGCAAGCCATTGCCGCTCCTGGGAGAAGCATGCATCAGAAGGGTAAGGCATTCGACATTGGAGGGCCATCTTCTATTGATAGGCAGCAGGTGAGAGTGGTTAAAATGGTGGCCAGTGCAAACCCCGATATATTCAGTGGCAAAGTTATTCACGAGAGAAACGGTTGCGTCCATGTGGAAATCAAATAATGAAATTTCGACTATTTTCAGCCATGGCCGTCGTATTGCTCTTTTATTTTATGCAGGCTTGTGGCGAAGTTAGAGATACTCAAAATGTAGTACCTGTTGATGAAGACAGACGACTGAATCTGAATATACAAAATCCCTTCTTTCCGCTCGCAGTAGGGAACCGGTGGAAGTACAGATGTAGCGTGGAAGGAGAAGTGCAATTTGAAAAAACGTTGGCGATTGTTTCACGTGTGATCAGGAATGGACAAACTTATTATAAAGCAGAGCGTGGGTCGTTAGATGATCTGCTGGTTGTTTACTTCTACCAGGATGAGAAAGGGCAAATTCACGAAGTATTTGATCCCAATTCCAAAGATGACGAGGTAGTTACTACCAGAACAATGAGGATCGGTGATTTTGTCGGTGAACTTCGAGTGACTCGATATGAGTTTGTTTCCACTCCAGCAACAGGGAAAGTCAAGGCAGTCGTGGCCGAGAATTTTAAACGTGACGAACTGAACCTTTCGGCAGACAAACTTTTGGAGTGGAGGGGTGTATTCTATGCCAAAGACATAGGGCCTATTGTAGAGGCTGACGGATTAGGCGGTGACTGCATATTGATAGAGTATAAGGTGAAATAATTGGAGGGACGAAGATCGTAGTAAACTTATAAACTTATGAATGATATCCTGTCGAAGCATTTTTTTCTCAAGAGGCCTATAAACTGTAAAATACATAGCCAGGCCAAGCACCAGCGCCTGAAATTAACGAAGCAGGAAGGGATAAGAGCAGAGAATATCCTTTGGAGACGTAAAGGCTGTAAAAAATATAGCCAGACGCAGTATATACTGCACCGTGAGCGATGTGAAATATGTTGGTGGTACTGTAAATAAACCAGAACCCAATGGCCATAATAGCTATGAGGGAACCAGACACGATCCCATTGACAATAAACTGTGCAATCATAATATATTATTTATCGCCCAAAAATCCTGAAAAAAATCCTAAATCTTTATAATCTTTTGACCTGTACAAACAGCTGGCACTGACTGCTTCTTGATTGCCGCGGTCTTTTTACCTGTTTAAAAAAATTTTTGAAAGTATGAGACAGGATCAATAACTTTGATTTGATTTTTGTCGTAAGGCCGTTTGATCGTGGCAACGATTTGCGTAGCCCTTTTTGGGTTCAAACGTTTGGCATAATAGAAAAGGGATTTCGATATATTATCATCTGAAAATTTAGCTTCGATCAACTCTTCCAATTCACCCTCTTTTACAATGACAAAATCGACTTCACGTCCCTCTTTGTCACGGATATACCCCAGTTCATAGCGATAACCGTCCCTGTCTTCAAGAAAGTGTAATCTCTTAAGCAGAGATGTTGCTATAAGATTTTCAAAACGAGCACCCTCATCCCCAAGGACATCACCATTATCAAAGAAATATACTTTGGGTGGCTTTAACACCGCCCGGGGCAAAGACTTCGTGTATGGGCGAACACTGAAAATAAGATACATCCTTTCTAAAACTTCAAGCCATAATTTGGCTGTTTTAGGAGAAACCTGTAAGTCATTTGCAATGTTTGATAACGTAATTAATCCCCCTACCCGATGACGCAATAAATCCAGATACATGCCAAGCAGTTGAATGTTGCGTATAGATTCCAGATCCCGAACATCTTCCCGAATGACTCTATCAAAACGCTCTCGCCGCCATCGCCGCGCCGAACGTTCATCTCCATCAAGAAACGGTTCGGGAAAACCTCCAACAGTCATGAGACGATGAAAAGCTTCTTTTGGGGAGATGCCTTTGGGAATTTCGTCAAGACTAAAAGGGTGCAGGCGCCAATAATGATAACGTCCCATTAATGAGTCTCCGCCACGACGATAAACATCAAGACGAGCAGAACCCGTAACAAGGAATGAGTGCGCTTCATGTGATACGTCATAAATTCCCTTAATCCATCTTTTCCACCTCGGGAATTTATGCAATTCATCAAAGACAAGCAATGTATTGTCTGCACTCCATCTTTTCTGTAAAATATCCTGTCGATCTTCGTCGAAATCCCAGTTGAGATAGCGCCCCGCAGGGAAGTCTGCTGCAAGAATGGCTTTAGCCAGTGTAGTCTTTCCCACCTGGCGTGGCCCTCCAATAAAAACCATCTTTTTTCTCAAATCTTCAAGAACAAACGGGGTAATATATCGCATAAGTCTATTTTAACCTGTACTACAAAATAGTCAAGTCTATTTTAGACTATGATAAAAATTGGCCATCTTTATTCGATGTTGGACCTTCAAAAAAAAATCACTCATATCCTATCATACCGAATTCATTAGGTGTAAAATGGAAATTCCTATACTATAAATTTATTTTTAAGCGAACCCTAAGTCATTGGTATCAAGTTGAAATATTTATAGTGGAGACCTCTTTTTTTTATAAGTTGATTATGAGGAATGCCGGCTAAATTGAAAATTGAGAGCTTTACCCAGCTTTTTACATGCTACAATACAATCTCCGCAGTTATTACATTCGGTTTCTAATAAATTGTTCAGGGTTCTGGGATCAAGGCTAAGAGAACAAGCTTTTTGACATGGATTGTCATTTTTATTACTGATACATTTTTCTTTGCGGTAACCTACTTTAAGATGAAAGGGATTGAAAAGTTTGGCTATAATGAGGAGAAAAGATTGAGGACATATGTAACGGCACCACAGACGGTTGCGGGATATAAATTCTGTAAACAGAATTACAGCAACAAATAACACCGCAAAAGATATCTGTTTCCGGATAAATAAGTATTGAAAAATCTGAGAATACCATAAAGGCATGGAAAGTTGGTTAATGATAGGTGTTGTACAAAATAAGAAAAAAAATATTAATCCCAATGATAGAATATATAGCTTGATTTTAAATCCAGTAATTTGAAAATTTAATTTCTTAAAAGTATTAGGTAAGACACGTTTAGCCAGTCCGTGGACTAATTCTGATAGCAGACCAAAAGGACAGATCCATGAACAAAATATAGTGCCAAAGCACATGGCTATGATTAGAATTATTCCGGTGCTCATCAGAAGTCTGGGCGGAAAGTATAGGTTTTTTAGAGTTATCTGAAGAACAGCAAGAGGATCTGTCAAATTCAGTGGGCCAATATGAATATTCAAGAAATTGCCCCAGATAAAGGTAAAACCTAATTGATTCAACAATGGAAGTATGATGAATGTTATTGCCACAGTAATTTGTATAATGCGGCGATATTTCCGGATAAAGTGATGTTTCATATTATTAAACAGAAAAGGGATGGTCTAAAACGTCCCGAGATATAATGTCAATTCAATCCGCAAGTCTCCATATTCCAGAGATTCAAAAAAAGAATATACCCTGCGGAACTTTTTGGTCTTGTCGTATGTTAAAAAGCGAATCAGAACATTGGTATCCAATAGCGCCGTCATCTTTTCCAGGCCTCGATAAATTCTGCTTTGGTTGCCTTGTTGACATCTGCTTTCTTAAGCTTGGGCTTTCCTTTTGTATATTTCCCAAATATCCCGAATAAGGAGTCGGTCAGAGATTGTTTCCCTTCTTTTTTTGGCATAGGTTTTAATAAGATGCCGTTAGCCTGGGGAATTACACCAACATGATCTCCGATCTCAATACTGTATTTTTTCCTTAATGCAACAGGAATGACAATCTGCCCCTTAGGAAAGACTTTTCTTTTTACAGCTTCTTTTAAAGTTGCGCTCATGCTTTCTCTCCATTGCAATTAAGTTATACCTAATATAGGTATCAAAGTATAACCAAATGTCAAGACGTCAATGCGTTTGTATCGATAATAATGTTGCCAAAGCCACCTTCAATTCAATGTATTCTGATTCTTCTTTGCTCAGCCTTAGGATTCTAAAAAATTTCGACCTGTGCGGTTAGCTTTCTGCTTGCCCCGAGTTTATCAAGTATGCTAAGAATAGCATCTGAAATACATAAAAGAGGTGTTCTATGATTGTAACTGTAACCTTAAGCCCCGCTTTTGATCATCTTTTATTTTTTCCCGGGATCTCTTTAGGAAAACTAAATCGAGCTATATCGACCTTGAGAATGCCTGGAGGGAAGGGTATTAATCTTGCCAGCTCCCTGGCGGTCATGGGAGAGGAAGTTGTAACTACCGGTTTTTTAGGTGGGCAGGGCAGCCGCATGTTTGAGGAAGCTTTAAGAAAGATCGGGGTAACCACCAGCTTCACTTACATAGACCAGGAGATTAGAACCGACTTTTATATTATTGAGGAGAAAGAAAACAGACAGTCCCTACTTATAGAAGAAGGAGCCTCTATAGAGCTACGCTATCTCAATAGCTTCAAAGCAAATTTCGAAAGACTCCTTCCAGCCGCGAAACTCGTAGAAATCGGGGGAAGCCTGCCCAAAGGAACTACCCCGGACTTTATTAAGGAACTTATTCTTTACGCTAACGAGAAGAAAGTAAAAGTAGTTCTCAATCTTCGAGAATCGATTCTCAAAGAATGCCTGGACAGCGCTTCTCTGTTTATTGTTTGTCCGGACTTGAGAGAAACTTGTTGTGTCTTTGGAGAAGATCTACGCAACTCGGCATCGCGCCCCAAAGCTGCACAAAAATTACTTAATAAGGGAGCGGAAATTGTCATATTAAAGTACGGGGAGTTAGGTTATTTTGTAGCCAAAAAGGATGAAACCTGGGAAGGAGAAGTTGAAATTGAAGGATCTAATGTCATCATGTTAGGAGTTCGAGATGGACTGCTCGCCGGCTTTATTCATAATTACATGAAGACAAATAAGATTGGCGAAGCCCTCAAATTTGGTCTGGGGGCTGCACTTTCCACATCACGGAGCAAGATGAACTACCTAAATTCTAAGAAACAAGCTGAAGAGCTTTGTCTTATGGCAAATGTAAGGAAGATTGCTTAAGATGAAAAAAGTAAAAGACTTTATAACAAGAGACCTGACTTCAGTTACGGGAGATACTTCGCTCAGAGAAGTGGCAGAATTACTTTCTCTCCGCGAGCTTATCGGCATCCCGGTGGTAAATCAAGAAAACGAGGTCATGGGTTGGATCTCAGAAACAGATATTATTGCCTCCATTTTCCCTGAGAAAGTAAAAATTGAAAACCCGGATGTAATTTACCTCATGAACCTCTCTCACGTCGTTAAGAAGCTGACCCAGGTCGGTCAGGCAATGGTTAAGGATTATATGATCAAGAGTGTAAGTTGCGTCAAGGAGGACACTCCTGCGTCCGACGTGGTCGAGTTAATGCTTCATAAAGACTTCAAACGTGTGCCGGTTGTCAGAAATAAACGCCTGGTAGGCGTGGTCGACCGGTCAAGCTTATCCCGCATTTTATTAGAAAAAGGTTCTATTGATTAGCCATGTGGATTAACCAGCTTTTAACAGCGTTTAAACAGGATATGTTCCTTTTAGCTTCCGGCCTCCTTATAATAGGGTTTATTTTCGGCCGGCTGATAAACATAGTCAAACTTCCCAGAGTTACAGGTTATCTTATAGCCGGCATCATTTTTGGCCCTTCTTTATTAAACATATTTAGTGAAAATTACCTGACTCAACTTGATTTTATCCCTCAGCTTGCCCTGGGGATCATCGCCTTAGTCATTGGAGCCGGATTAAGCTTTGATCTTGTAAAAAGGCTCGGTTCTCGTTTTATCCTAATTACCATTTTACAGGCAGTAGGAGCATTTTCCCTGGTTTTTCTTTTTCTTCTTCTTTTTAAGATGCCTCTGGGCGCCGCTCTCCCATTGGCTGCCATCGCCACTGCAACCGCACCTGCGGCTACAGTGGCGATTATACGAGAATACCGTGCTCAGGGACCTTTAACTGAGACAATTCTATCTGTGGTTGCTCTGGACGACGCGCTCGCCATCATGCTCTTCGGCCTGGTTTTGACTATTGATCTTAAGCAGTTATCAACTTTTGGCGAGACTGCTCTTCAATCGTTATCTGCCTCTTTCGTGGAGATTTTGGTAGCGCTGGTTATCGGAGTTATACTGGGTCTGGCAGCTCACTTTCTTATTAAAATCGCCAAAGAAGTTACTGACAGTCTTATTATTATTTTGGGGATAGTTTTGTTGGGAATCGGATTAGCCTCTATTTCGCATACTTCGGCTCTTATGACTAATATGTTTTTGGGTGTAACCCTTATCAATGTTTCCTCAAAAAACAGAGATATTGTTGCTAATCTGGAGAAGCTGACCCCTCCCATCTATTGCTTTTTCTTTGTGTTGGCCGGTGCGAACTTGAATCTAAAAGTATTTACAACCGTGGGACCGACCATGATTACTTGGGGGATTATTTTTATATCAGCGCGCATTATAGGAAAAATTGTTGGAGCTTATGTGGGAGGAGCGCTTTCCGGCGCATCTGAAACCATCAGGAAATATCTGGGATTGACTTTGATCCCTCAAGCTGGTGTTGCTATTGGTCTAACCCTTTTAATCACCCAGGATTCCAGCTACTTTGAATTCCGATCAGTCATCTTGAATATCACTTTGATTGCAGTAGCTTTTAATGAGATAGTTGGTCCAGCCTGCACCAGATTTGCTCTCTTTAAGGCAAAAGAAGTTACAGTGGAGGAATAAACTACAACCGATGAAATCACCTACCACGCCCATAGGACGTGGTTTGATGAAGACCCCTCGAAGGGGTCTAAAAGCATCGCAATTGCTGTGGATAGAAGCTCACCCAAAGGGCGCTGATTAATATGAAAGAACGTACAAAATTATTGCTTATCATACTGGTTTTTCTTGCCTGTTACTATGTGCCATGGAGCCATTCTACAATAAGGCAGGCAGGACTTGAAGCTTTTATGATGCTTCAGGAATATGCAAGGGAGCATGTTTTGACCTGTTTGATACCTGCCTTTTTTATTGCCGGGGCTATTGCTGTTTTTGTTTCCCAGTCTGCGGTTCTTAAATACTTTGGCGCTACAGCGAAGAAAATTCTTTCATATTCTGTAGCTTCAATATCCGGCACTGTACTGGCTGTGTGTTCCTGTACTGTTCTTCCTCTTTTTGCAAGCATTTATACAAGAGGTGCCGGGATTGGTCCTGCCACTGCTTTTCTCTATTCAGGTCCTGCGATAAATGTACTCGCTATTGTGCTTACCTCAAAAATTCTGGGGTGGCAGATGGGGTTGGCACGTGCTGTTTGTGCGGTTATTTTTGCGGTGGTTACCGGACTTCTGATGGCTTTTTTCTTCAGAAAAGATGATGCAGCACGAACAGCGGGTCAGGTCTATATCCCTGATGAAGAAGATAAAGGACGTACACTCTTGCAGGATGCTTTTTACATGCTGACAATGGTTTTGATTCTTGTCTTTGCGGCTTTTGCACGGCCGGAGGCCGGTTCGACAGGGCTGTGGCACATTATATTTGCAGTTAGATGGTATGTAACGGCTTTTCTTCTGACCGTATTATTCATTATGCTGAAAAGCTGGTTTACTAAGGAGGAAAGATTGAACTGGGTACAATCTACCTGGGGATTTATGAAACAGATTTTGCCTCTTCTCGGGGCAGGTGTTCTAATTGCCGGTTTCATGCTGGGCAGACCGGGTCATTCAGCGCTGATTTCGGAGCATTATATTCAAGCCCTGGTGGGAGGAAATTCTTTGTGGGCCAATCTGTTTGCTTCGGTTTCAGGAGCTTTGATGTATTTTGCAACCTTAACCGAGATTCCTATTCTTCAAAGCCTGATGGGAGCCGGTATGGGAAAAGGGCCGGCCCTTGCACTTCTTCTGGCAGGACCTGCATTATCACTTCCGAATATGCTGGTTATTGGTGGTGTTATGGGCATGAAAAAAACCCTGACTTTTTGTTTGATAATTGTAGTTTTGTCCACAATTGCCGGTATGGGTTATGGCTGGATTTCAGGGTAAGGAAGGAAAGAAGAAAAAATGGAGATAAAGATATTAGGGCCTGGATGTCCAAAGTGCAAACAGACCGAAGATATTGTGAAGGCAGTGGTTACTGAAACTGGCGTGGATGCAAAGGTGGAGAAGGTAAGAGATCTAATGAAGATTGCAGGTTACGGTATTTTTGGGACACCTGCTGTGGTAGTTAATGGAGAGGTAAAGAGTGTCGGCAAGGTTCCGACAAAAGAAGAGATAAAAGCATGGATTGAGAAGTAAGGACTCACTGAGGAAGAGATATAAAAATGAAGAAAACAGGAATAAAAATTTGTTTCTATACCGTGGCTGTTCTATTAATTTTTTGTGTGATTACAAACAATGTTTTTTCAGAAGACTTTAAAGCATTACCGAATAAGGGAATAGTAACAATGATAGATCTGGGAGCAAAAACATGTATTCCCTGTAAAATGATGGTCCCGATTCTGGAAAAAATGGAAAAAAATTACAAAGGTAAAGCCGCTATTATCTTTATTGACGTTTGGAAAAACAGAGATCAGGCAGAAAGATTCGGTATACATGCAATCCCGACGCAAATCTTTTTTGATCAACAGGGTAAAGAGGTCTATCGCCATGTCGGATTTATGAGCGAAAAAGCTATCGTTAATCAATTGAAGAAAATGGGAGTTGAACGAAAGGAGGCAGATGCTTGAGACATTTTTTCTGACCATTAATGAATGGATCACCGGCAGCGCAACATTTGCTGCTATGGGATGTTTTTTATGGGGGATGGTCAGCGTATTGTTCAGCCCGTGCCACCTGGCATCGATTCCATTAATCATAGCTTATGTAGGCGGGCAGGAACGGGCTGTTGATCCCAGGCAGGCCGGTATATATTCGGCGGCGTTTACCACTGGCCTTTTTATTACCATCGCCTTGATCGGAATTGTTTGTGCTTTGCTGGGCCGTATGTTGGGCGACGTCGGCAATTACTGGCAAGTTTTAATGGGAGGCATTCTGATCTGGGTGGCTCTGGGGATACTGGGTGTGGAAAAATGTTCCATGTCTGGTGGATTACTCTATCGCCTTAATTTCAAGGGAGTGTTCGGCGCGTTTGTGCTGGGCCTGGCCTACGGCGTGCTCTCCGGTTCATGCACATTCGGGTTCATTGCGCCGATTCTCGCTATAATTACTATCCAGCAGAAAGTTGCAGCAGGAATACTTTTTATCCTGCTTTTTGCCGTGGGGCATTGCCTGCCGATTGTGGTTGCCGGCAGTTCAACGGCAATCGTAAGAAAATTGATGGAAAACAGCGCATGGCAGGGGGCTGGTGGCTGGTTTCGTAAGGGAGCCGGAGTAATGATCGGTCTGCTTGGTGTTTACTTTGTCATCAGACCGTTTGTTAGCGCAATGAATATCGTGTAATCGGTACCACATCCCCATTGCTATCGGTTTGATTCTGATGATGTATCCGCCCCTGGCCAGGGTGAAATATGAGTAGATATTTCCATCTGCCACGTTCCTTAAGACGACATTAGCGCTCGAAATAAAAGAAAGGGATAAAAACGAAAAATGGCAATAGAACTATTTCCATCATCTTTTCGCTGTGACTGTGGACAGGAACTGGATTTCTTTGAGAATACAATTCGGGATATGAAAAAGATGAGCAAAAAGAAACGAGTCCGTTTAGGAGAGGAAAAACATACTATTGTGTTTTACAAAGGCGAAGCAATAGAGATTCTTTGTCCAAAACTAGGAAATTGCACCATAACCTACTCTGAGTAAAGTACCTGAATATCCGTAAATACAGCATCGACATGAGGTTTCAGGCCTGATATAAGGCGCTATACTGTCAGTTCAGGTAAACAGCCATAGCCGAGTCGTTTTGGCAGGATGTTGTTAAATTAAAAATTTATTATTTTATGTAAGTCAGTGGAAGCCTTGGCTGCCCTGACTTCTGCGTTAGGATAGGAGAAGGCATGAAGTTACTGAGCTTTGACATAGAGATCACGGATGTCTTCGAGCTTGGGAAGCACGAGGACATGGAGAAATATGCGCCGTTTCATATTTCGGTGGGGGCGACAGCGATACACAACGGTGAGGAGCGGGTGTGGTATTCGGACGATGAGGAGGGGCGTCCCGCGTTGAACCTGACGCGGGAACGTGCTCATGATTTGCTTGAGTATCTTGATGAGATGCAACAAAAAGGGTTCATGGTGTGCGCGTGGAATGGCTTGGGCTTCGATCTGAAATGGATCGGACATCAAGCCGATGACATGGCCTTTGCCGCACGTATTGCTTTGAAGAGCTACGACCCCATGTTCCAATTCTTCAATCAGGCAGGTTTCCCCGTCGGGCTGGGAAAAGTGGCAAAAGGAATGGGCATCCCGCAAGAGAAACTCATGGACAGTGCGGAGGCACCAAAGCAATGGCGTGCAGGAAATCATCAGGAGGTAATGGACTACTGCCTCGGTGATTGCCAGATGACCAACCTCATCGTCCGCGCCATACAGGAGGCCCGGCAAGTTCGATGGGTGACGGGCCAAGGACACATCAGTTCAAAGCCTATGCCACGACTCAAATCCGTCGAAGAAGTCATCCAGGATCCCGAACCCGACCAGTCTTGGATGGATAACCCACTCCTGAAAACAAAGTTCTACGAATGGGTTCAGAAAGCCACGGGAACGAAAATATGAGTGATTATTTTTGGTTGTTGCGAAAAAATTCTTTTCAATACATTTGGAAACTCCATCCGGAAAATATGCAGTCTCCTTAATGATAAATGTAAACTTACGAAAGAAAACAAAATTCAGATTGCGATTTATTATACCGTTTCAGGAAATGAGATAAAGACTCAACTTTCCAGGAAAATCCCAAGCTCCTTATGTGGTATGACCAGGCGCTTACCCGCTCGGGGGAGAAGTGGTCTGCGTATGAATAGATACAAAACCGCAAGAATTGGAGGAATAAGTTATGAATATAAATGCGAGTATCGTTGATCAGAGGATAACAGGGATCATTGAAGATCACCCGGAATTGTTGCCTGATGGAGACGAAAACAAAAAAAAATCATCCGCATTTGTTCTACTTTGTATGTCTGCTGCATTGGAACTTAATTTGGAAGAAGCTGCTGAATTAATTACCGAAGGCGGGAACGACGCTGGAGTAGATGGTATTCATATCAGTGAAGTGAACGATGGAGAATTTGCAGTAACAATCTTTCAAGGAAAATATAAGGTCAAAGATCTAAGGGGAATTGCGAATTTTCCTGAAAACGGCGTCCAAAAAGCTGTTAACACAGTGGCTACTCTTTTTGACCCCGCAAAAAAGATAGAGCTAAATAACAGAATTGCACCCAAAGTGGAAGAAATCCGATCTTTAGTACGTGATGGCTATATCCCGAGTGTGTGTGTTGTGCTTTGCAATAATGGTACAAAGTGGAGCGAACAAGCACAGAACTGGATTGCCCAGTCAGGTTTTACTGAAGATCAAGTAAAGTGGGTCCATTACAATCACGACTGTATTGTATCTGTCTTACAACGCAAGAAAGCAGTAGATGATTCTATTCGTTTGGAAGGAAAAGCTGTTATTGAAGATTTCAATTTTAGGCGAGTTCTAATTGGAAAAGTGGCAGTGACCGAGATTGCCGAACTATTCAACCGCCATAATGATCTGTTGTTGGAAAGAAATATTCGACGGTATCTTGGATTACATTCCAACCGTGTAAATTCTGCTATTCACGAAACTCTTGTAAATAAACAAAAGCGGGACAATTTCTATTTTTTTAATAATGGCATCACCATGATTTGTAGAAAGTTCCGCCATAATGCGCTGCAAGGAGAAAACTATCAACTGAAGCTTGAGGGTATGCAGATTATCAATGGTGGTCAGACATGTAAAACTATTCAACAAACGCTTTACCCTTCTCAGCAACGGTTATTTGAGGAATCATTTGAAAATGTTTACGTATTGCTTCGTATTTATGAACTTTCTGAAGATGATCAGGACTTCGTGCGTGATATCACCTACGCAACCAACAGTCAAAATCCGGTGGATTTGCGGGATCTGCGATCTAATGACGAAATTCAGAGACAACTTGAAATAGGCATTAAGGATCTGGGGTATATATACAAACGTAAACGTGAAGAAGCCAGGGGAGGTTCGTCCGTTGTAAATAGTTCTATTGTTGCAGAGGCAGTACTTGCCATCTGGCTTAAAAAACCACAGCAGGCAAAATTTCGCAGAAAGGAACACTTTGGAAAACTATATGGTGACATTTTCAATGAACTAAATGCGGCGCAAGCGCTTCTTGCTACCTTGATATTCCGACATGTTGAAAATGAACGGAAGCGTCCGAGCAAAGAAAATCCACCGGATTTTCTCCCGTACGCATCTCACTATATTTCTATGCTTGTTGGGCGGAAATTGCTGGCTGAAAAAAACCTGCAACTTTCTGATGTCTCTCATCGTAATTTTAAGGATATTCATGATACGTTTGAGAAACAAAAACTTGAATACCATCGAAAATCCATAAATGACATTTTGAAAGCGTTAAAGGCATGTTACGGGGATCGAGATATTTCTTTGCAACAACTCTCAGCTACTTTTAGACGTGGTGACCTTACAGAAATGTTGGCAGAATAAAGAAGCCATCGACCGATGGTTGGATGAAATGCGAGCTGAAGACCAGGATGCAAAGGGAGAACCACTCGCGGATCAGGTTATACGGAAGATCAAACAGGCAGATGAACTATGTCCACCACAAATCATGAACTGCAACTTGCCAACGACTTTGTTCAGTACACTAACTGCAATATTTTTTTGACGGGTAAAGCGGGCACCGGCAAAACAACCTTTCTCCATAATATGCAAAAGAACACGGCAAAGCGGATGATTATCACTGCTCCAACCGGTGTTGCGGCTATCAACGCCGGAGGGGTAACACTCCATTCTTTTTTTCAACTGCCATTTGGCCCATTTGTGCCGGGCAGCGAGACATATGAGCGCAATAAGCAGCGCCAGTTCAGGTTCAGCAAAGAAAAAAAGCGGATTATACAAAGCCTTGATTTGCTGGTGATTGACGAAATAAGTATGGTACGGGCAGATTTACTCGATGCAGTGGATGCTGTATTGCGTCGCCATCGCCGTAATAATTTGCCATTTGGCGGAGTGCAACTGCTTGTGATCGGTGATCTGCATCAGCTTTCTCCGGTGGCAAAGCAAGATGAATGGCGTCTTTTGCAGCAACATTATGATTCGGTTTATTTTTTCAGCAGCAAAGCGCTTGGTCTTACCGAACTGCTCACCATTGAACTGAAGCATATTTATCGCCAGTCAGACGCCCGTTTTATCAAGCTCCTGAATCGGGTACGTGATAACCGGCTTGATGAATCATCCATAGCGGATCTTAATCAGCGTTACATTCAGAATTTTACACCGGGCGAAGATCAGGGCTATATTACCCTAAGCACCCACAACCGCAGCGCCGAATCCATCAATCAGACCAGACTTCAGGCCTTGGCCAAAAAGGAACATTGTTTCAAAGCTGAAATTTCCGGAGATTTTCCTGAACATATCTACCCTACCCAAGCCACTCTCCGGCTTAAAGAGGGGGCACAAGTGATGTTTGTGCGCAATGACCCCTCTCCTGAAAAACTTTATTATAATGGTAAAATCGGCAAAATAACCAAAATTTCGAGCAAAAACATCAGCGTTATCTGCCCAGGCGATAAACAGGAAATCGTGGTTGAACCAATCATTTGGAAAAATATCAAATACACACTGAACGAAGAAAATAAGGAAATCGAAGAGGATGTAATCGGTAATTTTAAGCAATACCCCCTGAAACTTGCATGGGCCATCACCATCCACAAGAGTCAGGGGCTGACTTTTGAAAAGGCCATTATTGATGCCAAAGCAGCTTTTGCCCATGGTCAGGTTTACGTGGCCTTAAGCCGTTGTAAAACTATAGAGGGCTTAGTGCTGAGCTCTCCCATCTCATCTCGGGGAGTGGGAACGGATGAGGCAATAATGTGCTTTGACGAAAATACTCACCAGAACCCGCCGTCCGAAAGCCAACTTCAGGCAGCCAAAATCAGCTACCAGCAGCAGTTGTTGCTTGATTGTTTTGATTTTTCACTATTGCGCAATAATTTCAATTATCTTGTTCGGTTTTTACTGGGTAATGCCAGAGTAGTCCAGGTTTCAGGCATTGAAGATATCTGCGGACTGGAGAAAATGGCCATGAAAGATATTTTTGTTGTCAGTGAAAATTTTAAGCGGCAATTGCGCACAATTTTTACGGATGGCGGTTTGCCCGAGTCAGATGCAGTTATTTTGGAACGGATCAGCAAAGCATCCATATGGTTTCAGGAAAAGTTTGCCGAAATTTTTGAGGAGTCAGTGCCAAAGTTGCACGTAGAAACAGACAATACCGAACTTCGAAGAAAAATTGACAATGCCCTGAGTAATCTCAAAAAAGAAATTGCCGTAAAGGTAGCTGGAGTACAGTGCTGTGAAAAAGGATTTTCACCATCAAGTTTTCTGCGCGCTGTTTCAGTCGCTGAAATTGACTTTACCCCTGAAAAAGGAAAAAAGCGCCGGCCTCCGGCCTACACCGAATCGGACGTTGCCCATCCGGAGCTGTTCCATGCCCTTAAGGACTGGCGTTCCCGCAAGGCCAAAGACGAAGAGGTAGCCCATTTTCAGGTTTTACATCAACGGATATTGATCCAGATTGTGGTATGCCTGCCCGACAATACTGCTGATCTAAAGAAAATAAATGGAGTCGGCAAGAGAACCATTGAAAAATACGGCAAAGAACTTGTGGAACTGGTTTTGGCCTATCGCAAAAAACACAAAATAGACAAGGTCGTACTGCCGGAGCTTAAAAAACTCCCAAAAGAAAGTACAACGGAAGAAAAAGAGGCTCAGAATTCCGACACGAAACAGACAAGTTTCGATATGTTCAATAAAGGATTAACTATTGCCCGGATTGCACAAGAAAGAGGCCTGGTACAATCTACTATTGAAGGTCATCTGAGTTTTTTTGTGGAGAAAGGCAAATTAGATATCAACAAGCTGCTTTCACTTGAAAAACAACAGGCCATTGAAAAAGAACTTGCTCTAGATCACAACAATTCCCTCAGTGAAGTAAAAAATGCCCTGGGAGATGACTACTCCTATGGAGAAATCAAAATGATGCTGGCCCGCCAGAAGCACTTGGCAGGTACTCTGTGAAAATAGCGTGGCAGGAGGAACTGCCGGGCGTATGTGAGAACATGGTTGGGCTTGCAGTGCAAAAAAATGAGGTGCTGAGCACACCTGCTTGATCCGCTGGCGGATATTGATACTGGGGGAGGATCGTTTTGACTTGATTATACAAAATGATGAACTCACCATTGGCCTGGGAGATGCTAATCTTGGAAAACCCAAAAATCAATGGGCATTAAGGAGATATAATATGTTCTTGAATTTATAAGGTGTCCTGCCTTAAGTTGGTAGTCCTTGGCAACCATGGATTAACCAGGGAAGCACCGCTGATTTCCATGTCTGATATGTTTCGTGTTACAATAATAAAGTCGTTTGCGATTCCTGAAGCTGCAATCATGCCATCAATTGCCGGCATGGTCTTGCCTGCTAATTCTGATTGAGCCTGGATTTTACCCCAAGTGGTTGCTGTCTGTAGATCAAAATTGATTATTCTGTCCTTGAACCTTTCTTTCAAGTCGCAATTCACCCATTTGTGCAGTTTTTCTTTCTTCCTGCTTTCAGGAAGTTTTTCAATACCTTTATGAAGTTCTCCTATTGTTAAAACAGATATAAACAGATTGGTTTCAGTCGTTTCGGATATCCATTTAATAACTTGTTTGTTTGGATTTTTTTTAATTAATTCTGAAACAACACAAGTGTCTAACAAGTATTTCATAATTCTATATCTCGCGGTAGCTCCTTATTTCTTTTTATGTCTAAATTAATTTTTGCAAGAGGAGAATTTTGCAAGAATTTCAACAAGCTGGTTTTCGGTTTTATTAATTTTTTGTATTCATCAATTGATAGAACAACAACAGCGTCTTTGCCATGTTTAGTTACTACTTGCGGGCCATTATGTTGAGCTTTATCAACAAGGTTGCTGAATTTGTTTTTTGCATTCTGAAGTTGCCATGAATTTTCTATCATTTTCATCACCTCGCAGGATTATATTTTGTATGGTTCTGGCTAGCTTGTCTAGAAAATAATCTTTTTATGGTTAAATGTCAATGATATTATTTTTAGAAGGGCTGGTTTATAAAAGCCTTTTG
>Ga0255366_10051_pt1 | contig 18085 bp, 17 predicted proteins | sample ANMaggSeSYBR01C4_FD_182086 | JGI IMG/M metagenome (GOLD analysis project Ga0255366, IMG submission 182086) | Sediment cell enrichment communities from methane seep in Santa Monica Basin, California, United Staets - ANME aggregate JGI... | ecosystem: Environmental > Aquatic > Marine > Cold seeps >... | reverse complement strand
CGTTATAACCGGTTAATTCCACACGCTTGGGGTCAACCAACACCAAGCGAAGCTGGTCTGGTGTGCGGTTCATCAACAAGCAGCATAAGATCGCATTTATGCAAACCGACTTACCGGAGCCAGTAGTGCCCGCAATAAGCAGATGCGGCATAGTTCCCAAACCAACAGTGACTGGTTTTCCCGCCACATCCTTGCCCAGCACTAAACGCAGGAAAGATTTTGAACGCTGAAACGATTTACTCTGCATACCTTCCCGCAGAGTAACCAACTCTGCTTCCGAGTTCGGCACTTCGATGCCAATGTATTTCCGTCCGGGGACAGGTGCCTGTATTCGGATACGGGGTGCTGCCATCGCCAATGCGAGGTCATCAGATAGTGATGTGATCTTGTTAATACGCACGCGCATTTTCCCCTTACGAGTCTCAATAAAATCAGGTTCAATGCCAAATTGTGTAAATGTTGGCCCACGGTGTATCTCGACCACATGCCCGGGTGCATTAAAAGATGCTAATGTTTCTTCAATGATCTTGGCGCGTTCCTGGTCTAAACTATCCCTAACAATAGTTTTTGAAATTGGATTGAGTATTTCATCCATCTCTGGAAGCTTCCAATTGATGCTGTTTTCAGCGGAATGGTACACACGTTCGATGGAAACGCCATCTGGCAAAGTGGTTTTCTTTTGCCTGGCTTTATCTGAGAAAATTTTCTGTCCAGATCTCTTGTTAAGAGAAATTCTAATTTTCTTTTTTTCAATAGGCATAAAACCTTGAGGTTGTTCTCCGTTTTCTGAAAATAGAGCAGTCCCTTCATTTTGCTTAGAAGATAACCGTCGGGTTGGTTTTGCAGCTTTCTCTGTTTTGTTTTTAATAAATTTCCCAGTTTTTGCTGCGTTTTGAGTAATATTGCGAAAGAGGTCTGGAATGGACACATCAAATGTGAATGCCAATGCAATCAGGACCCACGCGAGCAGCACCACAAAAGCTCCCCAATAACCCAGCGCAACCTCCAATGGTTCCTCAAACACAAAACCTACAATTCCGCCTCCACCACCGGATTTTGCCAACCCCCACCCTCCGCCAGCGCGCCAATGCAGCCATGCAAGTGCATTAATGTAAAGGAGGATAATCCCTAACAATCTCTCCAGGGAGACCATAGGGAAGCGCTTTTCATTCCGGAAGATCAGCCAAAACCCGATCAACAGGAGCATAAATGGGAACATGATCGCACCCATCCCGGCAATCCATGATAAGAACTTCACAATCCATCCAGTTACGTTCCCATCTGTACGGCCCAAAAAGCCAAGGATTGCAATGACACCGCTTAATAATAGAAAAACGCCAATGATGTCTGTTTTCCGTTCCTTTGAAATTTTCCTCAGCTGGCGGTTAATGGGTGTTGAACGTTTGCTATATGATTTTCGGGAACTTGCCCGTTTTGATGATTTTTTGGTAGTTGTTTTTCTTGCCATATGTTTAAACCGAAAGATTGTTCTAATTATAGCATGCGTGCTTTTTCCCCTTATGGAGAAATTATTTCTTGCGTCTGCGGAGAGAACCTGCTATAAGGCCAGTGGCAACTGCGAATCCAGCAAGACTAATTTCTAATAAACGCAGAGAGGTAATCCCTCGTACTTCTTCTACAGGTTCTGATATTTCGTCAAGTTGCTCGATTATTCCCTGCCCTTCTGAGGGATGAACACCCAAGATTGGCCCGCTTTCAGCTTCTGGAGAAACAAATTCTTGGCTAGATTTTTCTGCATCTGCTTGAGATTGTTGTTCATCCGCTTGCGGCAGCTGCTCAGTTTCCTCGGTTGTTCTTTCTTGCGCTGCAGACGGCACCTCCTCAGCTTGCTCACCGCCTGATTCAATAACGACATCTGAAAGAGGTATTTCATTCAGCATGTCCAAGTCATCATTCTCCACACTCTCTCCTCCAATTTCAGATCCATCACCAGCAAGCGGCTGCCATGTGGCTATTGAAGCTTCTTCTTCAAAAATGAAACCAGCTTTTTCTTCAAGCGTTGTTTCAACGGCGGATCGAGCCAAACTTTGCTTGCCAGACAGTAACTGATAAGGAATAATGAAATCGAATGCAAGGACAACCGCTAATAATGCTGCGGAAACAGCTGACGCATATCTTAATGCCCCTGCTAAAGCAGGTATGATCGATTTACCAACTTCTTCAGCCGAAACTGTAAAATTTCTTGGAACTTTGCGGACTGGAAGTAATTTGATGACAGTTTTTACATACCGTAATTTCTCAATTGAAGGTTCTGCTGCAGGATGATCGCTCAGCAGCCTATCGGCACGTTTCTGATCCTTTTTCGATAATTCATCATCGAGAGACGCAGACAGAAGCCGCCATTCTCGCGAGGATAATTGTGTACGCTTTTTCACAGCTGACTCCCAGAATTAAGACGAAATTTTTCTGGTAAAAGTTCCCGAACTCCCTGCAAACAACTCTGTACTTGCAATCGGGCACGCGCCAACCTGCTTCGAATTGTTCCAATTGGCGAGCCAGCTATTCGCGATGCTTCACGATATCCAAACCCCTGTATGTCAACCAGGATAACTACAGCTCGGAAAGTTTTCGGTAATTGATCTATGCAGCGCTGAATGGCCTGTTCTAATTCTTTTTTAATAATATGCTCTTCTGGCAAATCCCGATCATCCTCCAGCCAAATCGGGTCATCCATCTCTTCACCACTCTTAATATCTGTAACAGTCAGCGGTCGAGTAGGTTTGCGCTTCTTCCTGCGTAATTCATCATAACTGTTATTGGCAGCAACCCGAAGAATCCATGCACGGAAGGATCCACCGCGAAATGACTTTATATGCTGAAAAGCATTGATGAAAGTGTTCTGAGTTGCATCCTCAGCAGCCATTTCATCATTTAACATCCGATACGTCAGATTGAAAACTTGTTCTTGGTAAGTTAATATCAATTGGTTAAATGCATTCACATCACCTTTTTTTGCATTTCGAATGAGAATTGATTCGTCCATGATATTTACCTAATCCCTCCCACCGAATTATATCTCACACATTTTCGCAATTTATCCATTTGCTTTCTTCACTAATTAATTCTAAACTTATATTGAATATGTCGATCCAATTCACTACCTTTATTGGTGTAGAAGTCAGCCCTGATCGAATACATCCCTTTACTTTTGTTGCGATTGATGAAGAAATGGTCATTCGTTCCCTCGGTCACGGAAAGATAAATGACGTGTATGCTTTCCTGGCCGGGCAGTCAAACGCGTTAGCCGCTATCAACTCTCCCATGAAAACAAACAGAGGTTTACTGAAAAGGGAAAAGGTCAGGAAAACACTTTCCCCAAATTCACACCTAGGAAGATGGGTGAACCTGCGGTTAGTTGAATATGAATTGTTAGAACGCGGGATTAACGTCCCACGCACTCCTAATACGAAGAAAAAAAGCCCCCGCTGGATGAAACTAGGCTTTCATTTATTTGAGGAACTGGATAAATTGGGATATCACCTCTATCCCAACCTTGTAGCGGAAAAACAATTCTTCGAGTGCCAGGGAGAAGCTGCTTTTTGGAATCTCCTCGGTCACCCTCCTCTAAAAGAGGGTACACTCGAGGGATGTCTTCAGCGGCAGGTGGTCCTTTTTCTTGCCGGGCTGCCTGTTCCAGATGCGATGGGCTTCTTTGAAGAGATCACACGCCATCGTTTGCTAAACAACCAACTTCCTTTGGATCAAGTTTATTCTGCTAGTGAATTGAACGCGTTGATCGCTGCATACACCGCTTTTTTGAGCGGTACACAGCCAGATAAGGTAATCCACAAAGGTGATAAAGAAGAGGGCGTTATTTATCTGCCAGATAAACCTATCGAGGGTTAATCACCAATTTACTTGACACCCAAACACGAATCGGTATAATCGAAGCATAAAGGCTAGCCCGGAAATCCAATCCGGTGCCCGGGAGGGCAGCTGTCTGTGAAGGGGCTGAAACCAGCCGTAAGCAGACCGGAGCATCCGTTACCGCAGGAACAAGGCCGTTTTTCAGCGGTAAATACAGGTGGCACCACGAGAAACCCCTCTCGTCCTGTCTAGAGAGGGAAGTTTTATTTAAACGAAAAAAGAGGTAGAGATGATCGACATAAATATTGTACGTGAGAAACCTGAAATTATTAAAAAATCGCTCAAAAAGCGGCAGATGGACCCATCAGTAGTTGATCAGCTTGCCGGGTTGGACGAAAAATGGCGTGCTGTTCTGACTGAAACTGAAGTCCTGAAAGCCGAACGCAATAAGGTTTCAAAAGAGATCAGTAAAACAAAAGATAAGACGGAGAGGAATCAAAAAATTGCAGAAATGCGAGTGGTCGGTGAAAAGATCGCTGCTCTCGATGCAAAAGTCAAAGAAATTGAAACCTCCCTCAATAACCTTATCGCAATAATACCTAATATATTGGATGATTCTGTTCCATTGGGAAAAGATGAAACGGAAAATAAAGTTGTGCGGCAGGTCGGTGAAAAGCCCACATATGATTTTAAACCTCTTCCGCATTGGGAATTAGGCCCAAACTTAGGCATCATAGATTTTGAACAAGGTGTAAAGATCACCGGATCTCGTTTTTACGTGCTGAGTGGAGCAGGCGCGCAGCTTCAGCGCGCATTGATTGCCTGGATGCTGGACCTACATCGGCGGCAGGGATATCTTGAGAAATATACGCCTTTCATGGTTAAAGGCCAGACCCTTTTTGCGTCCGGGCAGCTTCCCAAGTTCGCTGACAATCTCTATCGCGACCATGAAGAAGACTTATGGATGGTGCCAACCGCAGAAGTACCACTGACCGGCATCCACATGAATGATTTTCTTGAATATGAAAAACTTCCACAGCGTTATACTGCCTATACGCCCTGCTTCCGCAGAGAAAAAATGAGCGCGGGCAGAGACGTTCGGGGAATCAAACGGGGACATCAATTTGATAAAGTTGAGATGTATATTTACAGCAAACCGAAAGAATCCATGCTGGAACTCGAGAAAATGCTGAGTGATGCGGAACAAACATGCAAAGAGCTTGGCCTGACACACAGAGTTGTGCAATTATGCACCGGTGATATGGGGTTTAACTCCGCGATCTCCTATGATGTGGAAGTGTGGGCACCGGGATGTGATGAGTGGCTAGAGGTATCATCCGTTTCCAATGTAACGGGTTTCCAAGCACGCCGCGCAAATATAAAATATAAAGATGAGAACGGGCATAAAGATTTTGTCCATACCCTTAACGGCTCAGGATTAGGAATGCCCCGCACGCTGATCAGCGTGATGGAAACATATCAACAACCAGACGGCAGCATCCGTGTCCCTGACGTACTCAAACCATGGATGGGTGGAGTAGAGATCATTGACAATGAGAAGAAATAATAAGAAATTTAGAGGGTTTTTAAGCATTCTTCTATTGATTTCATTAAGTGCTTGTTCATCACCCGGCTTCGACTCGCTTTCCACTGGCATTGATTTATCCCCGTCTATGCTTGTTGCAGCCCAGATCGTTATTCTTTTTACGATGATTGCAGGGCTGATAAGTTTATTGGCCGTCATAATCCCGGGATTGACCATCATTTGGATAAGCGCACTAATCTATGGCCTTTTAACCGGGTTTACTACTGTACCCAGCATTCTGTTTTTATTAATCACCGGATTAATGCTGATTGGTAATGTGATTGATCAGCTCATGATGAGCACAAAGGCAAAGAAAAGCGGGGCATCCTGGCTAAGCATTTTTCTTTCAACAGGATCCGCGTTTATATTCAGTATCCTCTTTCCGCCCTTCGGTGGATTGATCGCCGCGCTAATTGTGCTTATGACCGTGGAAATCATACGCCTGAAAGATTGGCTTAAAGCTGCTCGATCATCCAGGGAAATGGCACTCGGGTGCGTGAGTGCAATCGCAGTTCGGTTCGGAATTGGTTTAGTTATGATTGGAATATGGATATTCTGGGTAATCCAAAGCGGACAATCGATATTTGGATCCTGACGATTAAAAAGAATAATGTTTGCCTAATCACTCTCTCATGAACGAACAAGCGAAAAAAACTTTTTGATATTTTCAAGAGGAGTTCCTGACGCAAGATCACAACCAGGTGCAATTAAAAAGTTGCTGTTATTTTTTGTTGTGGAGATTAAGTCAAATGTATTTTTGGAAACAACTTCTTTTTTATTTGATAAAAACACATTCACAGGATCAAGATTGCCAGAAATAATTCGATTTTCCTTGTTCCTTTGCAATGCTGTGAGAATATCCATTGGTTCTCCAAAATGGAAAATGGATGCTTCGGTTTCAAAAATCGAGTCTAGATGATTAACTCTTGCGCCGCAATTATGATAGATCACACGAAATATCGGGGATTCCAAACTCTGGACAAGTTGTTTGATAAACACCGATGAAAATTTACTTACCGCTTTCGGGGACAGCAATCCGGCAGAAGGTTCTGAGATCACCACACCCTGGCATCCGGCCTCTTTAAATGCTCTCGTAAAATTTACAAGAAATTGGGTACATTTCTCAATTAATAACAAAGCGCTGGACTCGTTATCAATGGTAAGTTCAAACATTTCCCTCGTACCAAATAACCTTCCAGCTAAAGAAAATGGGCCAATTATCCCCCCAATAACAGGTTTTAATGTGCCGGATGAAAGTAATTTTAAAGCAACTTCAATATAGTCCCCGCTTCGATATGCGCCAACAGAAGGCACGTCCAGGTCCTTGATCTCTGAAAGGGAAACAACCAATCTTTTGTCCACCCTGGGAGCTTTATCTTGAATGAAAACAGTTTCGCTTCCAAAGCACTCTGCTTCCACACTCAAATCCATCGCTGTTATAAGAAAGTCAGTATTGAAGCGCTCATGAAAAGCAAAGATTGCGTCCATTTGCGCATTCATATTTGTGAATATCCTCAGTGTCGGAGTTTTTAGAATATCCGCGCCGATATTTGTTCCAAAAACAAATGCTTTTTTCTGAATGTCAGATTGAATATCATCAATGAGGTCCTTTTTCATTGTTTCTCCATGCAAGGAAAGATTGCAGCCTTATGAATAACAATTTCCTTTATTGATTCTACGTGAATTCAAGACATAAACAAATTATGAATTGATTTTTCGGTTAACTGCCGCTCTGTATAAGGCAATTGAGCCAGCGACTGCAGCATTCAGCGAGGCAACTTTCCCCATCATCGGAATATACGCAATATGGTCGCATTTTTCCCGCACAAGTCTCCGCAGACCGTGCCCTTCACTGCCGACAACAACTGCTAATGACCCATCCAAGTTGATCTCCTCCAGAGATTCCGCGGAATCATCCATATCTAAACCAACTACCCAGGCACCCTTCTGCTTAAGTTCATCGATCGCCTGGTTAATATTCATTTGTGTAATCAGAAGGTGTTCACTTGCTCCAGAAGAAGCATTCACCACAGCAGGCGTAATCCCTGCTGCTCGCCGGGCGGGTATTATCATTCCATGCACACCAAATATCTCCGCACTGCGGATCAATGTTCCTAAATTCTGCATATCCTGTATCTGGTCAATTACGAGAATGAACATTGGGTTTTTAGATTGCTCAACCCGATCGAGGATCGCATTAATATCAGTATATGGATATACGCTAGTCTCCAGAGCTATCCCCTGATGATGCTCCGCAATTTTGGAAAGAACATTTTTATCTACTGCTTCAACGCTGATCTGCTTTCTTTGTGCTATTTTTAATATATCCTCCATCCTCCCTTTAGCACTTGAACTTTTATTGATCAGCAATTTGAAAAAATGCCTGCGTTCAACACGCAGGCATTCATATACTGGATTTCTACCTGTTATCCATTCCTTCATTTCCACGTCCAGGTGCTGCCTGATTTTGAATCTTCCACCAGCACTCCCAAGGCAGCTAGTTTATCGCGAATAGTATCTGATAGCACCCACATCTTACTTTCACGGACCTCTGAGCGCACCTCAATAAGAAGATCAACAAAAGCATCCGCGGGGTGCGCTCCTTCATGAGATCCGAGCGTTAAACCCAATACACTTGTTAAGAGTTTCAGCATCTTCTGAGCATCCAGCAAGTCTTCGTCTGTGGCACCGTCCGCGCGGGCATGATTAATAACTCGCACCAATTCAAACAGATTACCTAATCCACCTGCGCTGTTAAAATCATCATCCATTGCCTTTTCAAAGCCGGCCACTGTTTTTCCCATTTGTGCAGCAACCGTCATTTTATCTTTTTCTGCCAATCCGGCGGCGTCTGCCAGTGTTGGTTTTAAAGCTGACTCCAAACGTTCGATTGCTTTTTCAGCCTGTCCGATCACCTCATCATTGAAAGTAAGAGGATTGCGATATCCCGAGTTCAAAACCATCATGCGCAATGCATCCCCTTTATGTTTAGAAAGGAACTCCTCGATTGAAACAAGATTACCGACTGACTTGGACATCTTTTCCCCACTTAACTGCAGCATGCCATTATGGATCCAGTATCGAGAGAACTGTTTTCCAGTTAATGCTTCTGTTTGAGCAATCTCATTTTCATGATGAGGAAAAATAAGGTCGTTTCCTCCGCCATGAATATCGATCTGTTCTCCCAGGTGGTTCGCACTCATCGCCGAGCATTCGATATGCCATCCAGGGCGGCCCAACCCCCAGGGGCTCCCCCAAGATGGTTCATCAGATTTCGCTGCCTTCCACAACGCAAAATCCATTGGATCTTCTTTTCTTTTATCCACACCGATGCGGGCACCGGCCTGCATATCATCCAGTTTACGTCCTGATAATTTTCCGTATTCCTTTAGTTTTCTAACTCTAAAATATACGTCTCCTTCTACCGGGTAGGCATACCCCTTTTCGATCAACCCGGTAATCATTTCAAGGATATGTCCCATCTCAGTGGTCGCACGCGGGTTAAGCGTTGCGGGAAGGATATTCAGATCGGCAAGATGAACATCAAATTGATCAATATAAGTCTGGGCAAGCTTGAATGGATCTGTTTTCAGAGAATTAGCACGTTTAATGATCTTATCATCCACATCGGTATAGTTCATCACATGGCGCACATCATATCCCCGGTACTGTAAATATCGTCGAATGACGTCAAACACAAGCGCAGACATGGCATGCCCCACATGTGCCTTGTTATACACCGTCGGACCACACACGTACATACGCACCTTGCTCGGTTCGATCGTCTCAAAGATTTCTTTCTTGCGTGAGAGTGTGTTATAAACCTGCAATCCCATACAGCTGCTCCTTTTACTTCTTAATTACGATTATTTATGATTGTTTTTATTTTTTCCAGCAGGCTTTGAGAATATCATTCTTCCAGCAGCAGTCTGAAGTACTTTGGTAACTGAAACTTCAATCTCTTTTCCAATGAAATTTTTTCCGTCTTCTACAACAACCATAGTACCATCATCAAGATAACCAACTCCCTGACCAAGTTCTTTCCCTTCCTGGATGACCCGCACCACTAAGCCTTCACCCGGAAGAAGGATGGATTTTACAGCATTAGCCAATTCATTGATATTTAATACATTGACACCCTGTAATTCTGCCACCCTATTCAGGTTAAAATCATTCGTCAAGATAGGCGCTTTCATCTGCTTTCCCAACAAAACTAATTTTTCATCCACTTCTCTGATACCCTCCACATCGATATCAGCAATGGTCGTTTTAATTGCTCGATCCTTCTGCAGTTCAGCTAAAACTTCCATCCCTCGCCGGCCGCGCTGGCGGCGTAAACTTTCTGCTGAATCTGCGATATATTGCAGTTCGTTCAATACAAAACGCGGGATGATTAGATTTCCTGGCAAAAAGCCAGTTTTGGCTATATCTACAATGCGACCATCAATAATCACACTTGTATCTATCAGGATGGATTGTTCCCTGCTCCATTTTCTACCGCTGGCATCGGAAGAGGACTTTGACCCCCGCCGAATAAATGAAAACATATCCCGAAATTCTCCCTGCCGGCTAACGCCGATCGCGACGCCCAAATACCCGAAAAGTACAGCCGCAATGAACGGCAGTACACTACTGAATGGATCGGGTAATGAGGCCATTGTAATAGAAGCAAGGGCCGCAATGACCAAACCAATAACCAAGCCGATCATGGCAGATAAGAGTGTTGGTCCGGATACCTTGGTAAGATAAGAACGGGCCTTTAAAATGGGATATAGGGTGATGTACGGCATTATGAGAAATCCAAAAACTGCTGAGATAGCAGCCCCGCCAATTGTGTAAGGAAGAGGATTTAGAGAACTATCTATAATTTCAACAAGGAAATCTCCTAAATAATAGCCGGCTATTGCGAACAAAATAAGTCCTAAGATACGAAAAATAAGTGCTGTTGTTTTCATGTAAATTCCTTTCTCGCAGATTGTTAATGTTCTAAGATATTTATCCTAATGATGGTTTGATATTATCATGCCGTAATAAAGAAGTCAATAAGAGTTATATTAACCACAATACGTATTTTTAATCACACAAATTAACGATCCAAGCCGTGCTGTATTGCAAGAATTGCCGCCTGAGTACGATCGTTAACTTGAAGTTTAGTGAAAATGGCACTCACATGATTACGGATCGTACCCTTAGAAAGGTGTAGTTTCTCCGCGATATCTGTGTTGGAAAGTCCTTTCGCAACCAATCGCAAAACATCCAGTTCACGCTTTGTTAATTTGGATGTAATTTCTAATGGCGAATAAACCTGTCTGTCTGTTGTTCGCTTTAATACTTTGCCGGCAACTTTTGGATCAAGGAATGTCTTTCCCAGATAAGTTCCCTTGATCGCATTAGTGATATCCTCACGCCGGGCATCTTTTAAGAGGTATCCAGAAGCACCTGCACGGATCGCATCAAACAACCACTCATCATGGTCATAGGTGGTTAAAACTAAAACTTTTATCTCAGGACATGCATTCCTAATCGCCCGTGTTGCTTCTATCCCATTCATCACGGGCATTTTAAGATCCATAAGAACTATATCCGGCTCATGTTTTCCAGCCAGCTCCACCGCCTCTCTCCCATTTTCTGCGGTACCAATAACTTCAATGTCTGGATCCAAGTTTAAGAGCATCTCAAGTCCCTCTCGAACCAAGGCCTGATCATCACAAATGAGTATTTTCATAATTACTCCTATTCAGACGGAAAACCACTGTGCAACCCTCCCCCTTTTGTGATTGGATCTCTAATTCGCCATCAATCAAATTGGCACGCTCCCTCATGCCCAAAATACCGAACCCGTCTGCTTTTTTCTCTTCTTCACACCCAATTCCATCATCTCTGATAGACAATTTAAATGTATTTTCTTCTTCATCCATTGATACCGCAATTTGTGATGCATTAGCGTGCTTGATCACATTCTCAATTGCTTCCTGTGCAATTCGGTACACTACCTGTTGTTCATCTTTTGAGAGCAGATTTATCGCATCGGGAATACACACAACAGTTTCTAATCCAGTACGATCCGCTGCAGAAAACACAAGCTGTTTGACCGCCAACCCAAAGCCCAGATCTTCCAGTGGACTGGCGCGCAGCGATTTCAATGCACGGCGAGTTTCTTCCGTTCCTTCGCGAGTGATTTCCAGTGACCGATCTAATAACTGCTGCGCTTTTTCTGGATCAATTGTCCAATACGCCTTTACTGTTTCCAGTTGGACTGACAGAGCAGTTAGTGAATGCGCCAGAGTATCATGCAATTCACGCGCCATTCGGTTGCGTTCTCGACTGACAGTAAGGTCTTCTAAAACATGTGTATATTGGGTTAACTTCGCATTCGTCGAACGCAAATTGTGCTGCTGTTGGCGGATAAGAGCCATCATGCGTGTAATGAAGAACCCAATCGCTAAAAAGCTGGCTGTTCTTACCAGATTGATCAGCGCGAAAAGCTGCAGCGCCTGAATACGGCCTTTAACCAGTACGAACACGATCATCATCTCTAAAAAGGCAATTCCGATAGTGTAAAGGACGGTTTCAGCAAACCGGTACTGCCATGCAGTCAGCACCAAACCAATAAAAAGTACCGGAAGCAGGCGCAGCGCCATCCCCTCGGCGTTCGACATTGGGCCTGGAGGCATCCGCGGCACAATGAAATGATTCATCACGATCGGCAGGACTGAGATTAACAAGATCAACCCAACAACCACCCCTCTACCTAGTTTACGAAATCCCCACTTCCAATATGCAAGAATGATAAAAAGCGCGGCTGCCGCACTGTTGGCAATATAATACGAAAAAAGACGTGGGCGGGGACTAATCCTTAAAATATATAGATCAACTATCGTCAGCGCCAAAATATACGCCAACCACATCCACCCTGCATAGCGCAAAATGATGACTTCTTCGCTGGTGTCTTTCGTGTTCTGCATAAAACCATATTATCATGCTCCCCCTTCCCTGCCATGTGTATGGAATCACTATTCTGCTGCTAGTACCCATGACACCGGTCATGGATCACTTATCAAACCTGCATGGATTTTTAAGGTGAAAAATGATCGGATGCACTTCCATAAGCGCTTATATATACCTACACTTAGAGCATGACCAAAGCCAAAAAACATTTCAAGAACTTGTTCACCCCGCAACTCGTTAAATTTCTCATTGTCGGTGCATCTGGCACTTTAATAGATTATCTGCTCTTGATCTTGCTTAAAAGCTTTAATTGGCAAACACTGATCGCAAACACTGTGTCCTTTTCAGCAGGATTGGTCAACAACTATTATTGGAACAGCCATTGGACCTTCAGTGAAAGAAGTCGGAAATCCTCCCTGAAACAATTCTCACAATTCGCAATCATCAGCTTAGTTGGATTGGCTTTGAACACAGCCATTGTTCTTGTGTTGGAAATCCCCTTGGGGGAGGTTTTAGGAATGCCGGGAGTGGGTTATATACCAGCAAAAGCACTTGCGACAATCATTGTCCTGTTTTGGAACTATCTGGCTAACCGCCATTGGACGTTCAACCCATCTAATAATAAAAACCTCGCCATCAAAGGAAATTAATATGCAAATCATAAATTTTTCTACAATGTTCTTCATAAAAACAGGAATTTATTTATCTATTATGTACCTGACAGGACTACTTGTAATTAAGAAAGGTGTAAAAGTAAATTACACAAGAAAGATAAACCACTTCGCTTTGCTTGTTGTACCATTTTTGTTAGATATGATAATAACGCCACCTGAGTCTCTAAATACAGAAGGAGTAAATTATCTTCTTCAGGCAATTGGACTATTATCTGGTCTTCTATTTTTCCTGCTTTTTATAGAACCCGTCCGAAAAAGAGTGGGATTTCTTAGAACTGCTTTTGCGAGTCTTGATAGACCAGAAGATAGACCTTACACATTACTCTGGATGGTCACACAGACTACAGCTAATTTTCTTGTCGCAATTCCGATCGGAATTTATCTTAATACTATTGGGAAACAAAGCCTTATATTTATTTTAATGATCATTAACGGAATTGGTGATGGATTAGCAGAACCCATCGGTATACGATTTGGAAAACATAAATACACAACTCGAGCTCTCTTTACACAAAGAAAATTTACGAGAAGCATCGAAGGAAGTGCGGTTGTGTTAATAGTATCTTTGCTTGCAGTCACAGTATCTTACAGCTTGTTTACTCCAATTCAGTTTGTATTTGCAATTATTATTCTTCCTATAGCAATGACTTTTGCAGAAGCTTTTGCTCCACACAGTTGGGATAATCCCTTCATTTTCGGAACAGGGTCAATCATACTGTTTTTAATACTTCAATTTATCTAATATTCAGTTTGGGAGAAAAACAATTAGGATGTCAATGAAAATAATATTTAAGCCAAAGCATTCGCAACAGCAGCGGCCCTATTTGGACGTTCAATCCATCCAAGAAAAACCCCGCCATCAAAGGAGATTAGAATGAAAAAAGAAAACACATCCTCTCAATCACGATCGCACCCCTGGCTGGATAGAAAACTCTTCTGGAAAATATCACCCGCCTGGCTGATCGTCTCTTTATTGATGGGAGTTTCCCTAATGCTGCATCTGGTAAACATTGGCGCAATCGGGGACGGCAACCTCTACTACACAGCCGCAGTGAAAAGCATGCTCCAGTCGTGGGGTAATTTTTTCTTCGCTGCTGCTGAACCCGGGGGGTCAGTTACTGTGGACAAACCCCCGCTCGGATTGTGGATCGAGGCAATATTCGCATTTATTTTCGGGGTGAATGGTTTCGCGGTATCTTTACCAAACATCCTCGCCGGTGTTTTTTCTATTCCAGTTCTGTTTCATTTGGTCAAGAAATATTTCGGATCTCTGGCAGGTATTACCAGCGGAGCCATTTACATAATTACACCCATCATTCTCGCTACTGACCGCAACAATACCATCGACGGTATGCTAGTTTTTACTCTTTTGTTGGCTGCCTGGGCGTTCATTAAAGCAACAGATACAGGAAAACTGCGGTATTTACTTATTGGATCGGTGCTGGTCGGGCTGGGGTTTAACATCAAAATGCTGCAGGCGTATCTGGTGCTGCCAGCATTTCTGCTGCTTTTCTTGCTCGCCTCGAAAATCGGTTGGGGCAAGAGGATCCTATATATCAGTATTGCATTGCTTGTGATCCTGTTAGTATCGCTGTCATGGGCAGTGATCGTTGATCTGACACCAGCCGAAGATCGCCCTTATGTGGGCAGCAGTGAGAATAACACTGTCATGGAGCTCATCATGGGGCACAACGGACTGGCACGATTGTTTGGGAAAAATCGAAGTGGTTATCCCCCGCAAAACACTGATGGTCCCGGGCAACCCCCTGCTAATTTTCCTCAGAATGGGCTGCCTCCGCAGAATCCTCCAGGCCTAAATGGAGGTCAGCCGCCAATAAACCAGCCGCCTCAAGGCGCACGTCCACCTCAGCAGGCCGGTGGAAATCCCTTCAACAAAGAAACTGGTTCACCCGGAATCTTCCGCTTATTCCAGGCGCCATTAGGCAAGGAGATGAGCTGGCTGCTGCCCTTCGCGCTTTTTGGCATGGTAATGCTCGCATTCTCCGCGCCTATGTCTCTCAAAAATATGTCGTCAACCCATAAAGGCATCATCCTGTGGGGAGGATGGATGCTGACCTGTCTGATTTTCTTCAGCATGGCTGATTTTTTCCACGCGTATTATATGATTATGCTCGCGCCGCCGCTGTCCGCGCTGGTTGGCGCTGGTTTGTCCTGGTTTACAGACCTAGAAATTGGTGTCCAATGGAAAAAAGGCGCGTTGGTATTCGCGCTGCTGCTGACGCTTATCTTCCAGGTTTATCTCGCGTTAGAATTCATCAGTTTTACCGCCCTGTTTTTCCTGCCAATCGGGATATTCATCATCTGCGCAGTGGTGCTGCTGTTCACAAAAAAACTGCGAACCTCACAAATGTTATCAGTCCTGCTGTTCATATCTGTGCTGCTGATCCCGCTTTGGTGGACAGTACAAACAGTTTTGATCGGCAATCCCCACACAGGACTGCCTTCCGCTTACGCGGGAGAAAGCGGCGGCAAGATGCGCCCGCCAAATGACAATCAAGGTAATCCCCGCCAGAACGCTTTGCTTGATTTCCTGATGGTGAACACCGAGAATAGTAAATATCTGGTTGCTGTTCCAAACGCCAATACAGGCGCCCCATTCATCCTCGCGACCGGACGCCCAGTATTGTATATGGGAGGGTTTACCGGAAGTGATCCGGTCATTGACGCGGATGGCCTGCGTGAACTGGTTGAAGCGGGTGATCTGCGCTATATCTATTATCAGAATATTGGGCAGGAAAAAGACCAAATGGTCAAAGGTTGGCTGCGTTCTTCCTGCCAGGTCATTGAAGAATTCAGCGTCCGACCTGAAACCAACCAGGACCAGCGCGGACCACAAGATCAGAACGCGCCTGTCCTTTTTGAATGTGATTAATAGAAAATTAACTGCTACGGTTACAAAACAAACCGCCTGATTGACAGGGGGTAGTGCGCGTGCTAAAATTTCTGTCTGTCTGTCTGCCCGCCCCCATCGTCTAGCGGTCCAGGACATAGCCCTCTCAAGGCTAAAACAGGGGTTCGATTCCCCTTGGGGGTACAGAAACCACCCAATGTTGATCTTGAGAGCGATTTTTAGATGAAATTCGATTTGATCACAGAGGAAAACTTGAAGATTTACTAAAAAATATATCAATTTTCTCTTCATTTTTATCCAAATTGGGTTCGAGTCCTTGCCCACCCACAAGAACCATTGGTACTATTGCAACAAGATATAATCACTAAATGAAGAGTGAACACCCCTTATGTCCCGTTTATACCAGGTAAGAACCAACAAAGAAACACAATTGGAGGCATTGAAATTATGACTGTAGATTTGACAATGAAAACAGCTGAAGTCAAACAGCACACTATCGGGCAATCCATAGTATTACATTTGCTGCCAGGCATACTAACTGGCGCTTTTTATTTCGCAATCGCCCAGCCAATCAGAAATTTGGGGTATCCATCCTTGGCGGCTATGATTTTAGCGATCATTGTTATTTTAATTCCATTTGAGTTAGGTTTCTTGCTATATCAAGGTAAGAAGAAAAACGCTGCGTTTTCACTAGAGGGGATCGTGCTTTACCGCCAGCGAATTCCGCTTTGGCAATACCTGGTCTGGGTTCCAGTGGTATTTGTTTTAATGGGTTTGATTTTTACAATCCTGACCCCAATATCTAGTTTTCTTGAAACGCTGTTTACTTGGCTGCCCGAGGTACTACGGTTTGATATGGGTCTCGGTGGGGAGTATTCCAAGTCTGTTTTGATCAACACTTATCTAATTGGTTTCATTTTTTTTGTGGTTATTGCACCAACGGTAGAAGAACTTTATTTTCGTGGATACCTCTTGCCTCGGATGCCCCGTTGGAAAGGCTGGACGTCAATACTTCACAGCGCTCTTTTTGCATTCTATCACACGTGGACACCTTGGATGACAATTACTAGAACAATAGGGTTGTTACCGTTAATCTTTATTGTGCAACGCAAAAGAAACATCTATTTAGGAATCATTGTCCACTGCTTAATTAACGTCATTGACATAATTATTGGAGTAGTGTTTATTTTTGGCTTATCTTAACTAGGTTCGCTAACCCAGGCAATATACGATACAGAAAGTTCAGCATCCATTATCAATACTCACTATATAATGGGCTGACCTAATGAACTGAACCACCAACTGAGGAGTGTTGAAATGATATTACAGAATACTGAAAGAAAGCCTTGGTCTTTTTTCTTACTAACCTTTGCCTACTCATGGCTTCTATGGTTACCGTCCATACTGAGTGGGTGGGGATTTGAAATCCCCTTCGACATATCTGTATATACTGCAGTTGTGGTCCCTATCGGAGCATTCGCCCCGATGTTAGCTGCCATTACCCTGATTTTCCGGAAGGAACGTTGGCCAGGCGTCAAGGCTTTTCTACGCCAGGCAGTTGATTTTCGTGCAAAACCACTTTTTTATATTCTTGCGTTTCTGCTGCCAATCGTTATTCATGCAATTGCTCATTATTTAGCCCCCGCTATGGGACTTGAAGTAGCAGACACATTATTACCAGCCGATCTCCCCGCTCCACCAATCATTATAGCAATCCCATACTTTTTTCTCATGCTTTTCATTGGCGGCGGACAAGAAGAATTTGGTTGGCGTGGTTATGCTCAACAACCTTTGCAAGAACGATTTGGTGTAGTGCCGGCCAGCCTACTGATCGGTGTTATCTGGGGTTTATGGCATTTGCCTTTATGGGTGATGCCCGGTGATGGACATTCAACCTATCCGTTTATCGCTTTTCTAATCATGACAACCAGCATCTCGGTTATTTATGCCTGGATTTTCAATACTAGCGGTAAAAAACTGATCATCGCTATGATCTTCCATGCTATGAACAACACTGCCGCTCCCTTACTCCCATTTCTTCTCTGGGAGGATGGAAAACCAGAAACGGCGTACTGGGTATATGCAGGAGTAAATGTGGTTTTTGGGATAATTTTTGCTTATCTTATTGCCAGAGATTTGAAAAAACAATCTTAGTAATACCGTTTTCCCCCTAAAAAT
>Ga0255366_10048_pt1 | contig 18275 bp, 14 predicted proteins | sample ANMaggSeSYBR01C4_FD_182086 | JGI IMG/M metagenome (GOLD analysis project Ga0255366, IMG submission 182086) | Sediment cell enrichment communities from methane seep in Santa Monica Basin, California, United Staets - ANME aggregate JGI... | ecosystem: Environmental > Aquatic > Marine > Cold seeps >... | reverse complement strand
TTATACAATTGGAAAAGGATATGATTTTGATATCATCAAAGAAGAATTAATTGACGATTATCCTTCGGGGAAAATTAAGGCCTATTTGATGAAAAATGACTATGGAAAAGCGGTGCATATTCCAAAAAAGCATGTAAAAGGTAAGATTATAAATGGAAAATTAAAATGCACAGTTTCCGACATTCGAAAAAGCCGGTTATTCCTGGAATGTTAAAAAAATGTTGTTCTATACCATCTTTACTAAAACGAATAGCATTCCTAATTAGGCAGGAATGCTATTCGTTCACTCTTTTGAATGGTTAATTTTTCAATTATCGTATAACTAATCGTTCTGTATGTTTTCCGGCCCGGACAAAATATATACCTGAATTTAGCTCTGAAATATCTACAGTTTGTTTAATATCCTTAATTTCAGTTCTTTTTACGATTTGTCCATGTAAATTCATGATCTCCATGAAATTGTTTTCCTGTGCTTTGGAAATAGCTTCTACATAAATAAAGTCAGTTGCCGGGTTTGGATAAAAATTAACTGCTTTTGATGCAAGATTATCTCTTATTCCAACAGCTGGAGATGCAGTAAACTGTGAAAGATGAATTTGATCACCACTTGTACTTCCATTTCCATTGGCTGCATTTATAGCTGCATAAAATGTAATATTACCCACCGATTCAGGAGGGGCAGTCCAAGTAAAGACCCATGCTGTGCCTGTATCAGCAATTGGTGTAGTTCCCAATAAAGTATGTGTAATCGCAGTGTTATTATTACAAAACTGAGCCATACCGGATATTCCTGGATTGAAAGTTCCTACTTTAGTACCATCTTGATCCTCTGCTGTGGCTTCAAAACCAAATTTGTCCGCATCCGAGTCAATTCCGATAACAATCACAGTATATTCTTCTCCAGGAGTATAACCGGTGCCCATAATTGGGCTGGTGATCCAGCCTATTTGATTGATTGGTGAAAAATCGCTATGACAGCCTGTGCAGTTTGCCCCGCCATCACCCGGTGATCCTGTCCTGCCTCCGGGTGAACCTCCCGGGTACATTACTTCACTTGTAAATACCATAAATAATGCAGGTATTGCTAAAATAATTAAGAGATTGTAGATTTTTTTCATCATAAAAATAATTTAATGGTTAATAAATTCTTTGATATATTTAACAAAGATAGGCTGAATGTTGTTCAATGTCAATTCAATTTAAATTTAAATTGAAGTATCCTCTATATATCGGAAATCAATAACCGGAATCCATTTCCATGAACATTCAAAATCTCCAGGTTTGGATCATTCTTCAGGTATTTCCTGAGTTTGGTGATATATACATCCATGCTTCGCGTAGTAAAATAACTATCCTCGCCCCAGATTGATTTTAAGGCCAGGTCACGGTACAGGATATCATTTTTATGTGTGCATAATAATTTTAATAGTTCTGCTTCTTTAGGGGAGAGTTTAATGAATTTACCCAAATAAAAGAGTGTTCTGATCCGATATTCAAATGTATATATTCCAAGTTGGAAAATATCCTGCTCTTGTGCAGATGTTTGGTTGGTGGATTTGTTGCGCTGCAATATGGCATTGATTTTATAAATTAATACTTCCGAATCAAAGGGTTTGGTAAGGTAATCATCTGCACCGGTTTGATATCCTTTTAATATGTCTTCTTTTAATGTTTTTGCAGTTAGAAAGATAAAAGGAACCACCGGATTTAATTCCTTTATATTTTTTGCAATTGTAATACCATCAATATTGGGGAGCATAATATCCAACACGCACAACTGATAGTTTCCCGAATGAAAAGTTTGCAACGCATGTTCTCCATCATCAACCCAGTCAACAATGAACTCATTCATTTCTAAGTATGACTTGAGTACCGATCCAAAATTGCGATCATCTTCAACTAACAGTATTTTTGCTTTATCAGGCATTTTTACATGTGATTGATTGGAATTGAAATAATAAACTCAGAACCAACTCCCGGAGTGCTCTCAATATCAATTTTCCCACCCATGGCCAGAACAACAGCTTTCACATAACTCAAACCCAATCCGAAACCCTTTACGTTGTGTATATCGCCTTTTGGTACACGGTAAAACTTATCAAAGATTTTATGCTTTTCTTCTTTGGTCATACCAATACCGTTGTCTTTGATCTTTATTTTAAACATTCCATTTGCATTCTCAGTAGAAATTATTATTTCCGGATTGTTTTTTGAATATTTCAATGCATTATCTATCAAATATGTAAGTATGGTAGTTAAATGATCTGCATCAGTTTCAAACGAGCTTTCAGGAACATTTAAATCAAATTGAATTTTTCCTTCCTGCTGCTGGATTTGCAATTCAAACTGCTTTACAACCTTTTGAATGACTTCAAAAATGTCTACCATTTCATACCTGAAAGCAAAATCCTGCTTATCAATCAACGACATCTGTAATACATTTTCAACACGTGCATTCATCCGTTTATTTTCTTCCTCGATAATACCTGTAAAATGTTTTATTCTTTCAGGTTCATGGATAACCTTTGAATTATTGATAGAGTCAATTGCGAGTGAAATTGTAGCTATGGGTGTTTTAAATTCATGGGTCATATTATTTATAAAATCTGACTTGATCTCAGATAATTTTTTCTGCTTCAATATAATGCGAATTGTTATAAAAAAAGTAACCAAAATGATGATGGTAAATAAACCAGAACCGGAAAGTAATAAGGATAATGATTTAAAAATGTGGGTCTTTTTATCAGGAAGGTTCAGTAATAATAATTCAGGCTTGTTAAAAATATTATCCGGGAAAAGTCTGGTTTTATAGCTACTTGAGATGTCTTCCAAAAGAAAATGATCAGATTTAATACTATATAGTGAGTCAGTATCTGGTTGGTAAATGGCAAATTCAAATGGTAAAACAATTGCTTTGTCAATTAAATGTTCAGAGATTCGGTTGTTAACTTGTTCACGTGTGAGCTGACTTTCAATAGGCTCATCTATCTGTTGGATATCCAATACCATCTTATCAATAGCCTCTTCCAGGTTTTCGTTTCTATTTTGATAATAGGTGAGTTTATTTCGAATAATGATGTTTACAGAGTCTTCGATTTTTGATATAATATGATATTTTTCATCGCTTAACGATTGTTTTAATGAATCCAGTTTAATAATGGTTTCAAACCGTGTTTCCTCATCTTCAATTTGACTGATGGCCAGGATATTATTCATTTCGCTATTTACACGAATAATTCCGTTTTCGTCGGCATTTACTTCTATCTGTTTCAACTTGCCTGATTCTTCTCCTATAAATATATTATCGTTCTTAGAAGTATCGGAATAAGAAATATATTCAACAGTAAACCCATCTTCACCAGTCCATACCTGTTGCGTAATATAATAGACATTTTCATCAGTCTCCAGTTGTTTTACAACCCCGGATAAAACATCACTAACAGCCTGGTCAAATTGCGCTTCCTTAACTTCAACAGCATGTTTGATCCAGAAAAACTGGACGACTATGATTCCGGCAAGCGAGAGGGTCATTAATACAATAATTCCGGTTATAATGCGCTTATTCACAGTACAAAAATAGAAAATTTAGCCTGTATAAGAATGACTTTAACTTTTTCTTAACCTTTTTTAACTTGACTTTAACTACATCAGTTTGAATCTTGTATTAGTTTTGTAGAGTCAAATATTATTCATTTAAAACATTTATATCATGAAAACTTTATTCGCACTCTTAAAGATGGTTTCAGTTGTTTTGCTGTTAATTGTTTTTTCTTCAATCACAATACAATTAAATGCTCAGGAATCAGACGAACAAAAGAAAGAAGTAAAAATAAAAATGATCAAGCATGTGGATGGTGAAGAAACCGTAATAGATACCACTATTGAAATTTCCAGTCTTGAAGATCTTGAGGGATTGGAAGATATAGATGTGATTATTAGTGATGAGTTAATAGAAAATCTTGGAATAACAATAAGCGAAATGAATGATAATGATGAAGTTGATGTTCAGGTGATGTCTTTTGAAACTGATGGCGATGGAGAGAAACATACCATAATCATTACTACAGAAATGGATGAGGAAAGTGGAGAAAATGGTGAATCTATAAAAACAATTGACCTCATAGTGGAAGTCGCGGATTCACTGGATAATGCCAAAGTAATTAAACTAACAATGGACGGAGATGAGCATGCTATATTCATTTCTGAAGATGAAGAAATAAGAACAATTAAAACAGAGGACGGAGAAAAAACCATCATAATTAAGAATGTGGGTGATGGAGAGGAAGAAGATATTATGCTTTATCATGGTGATGAAGCTAATTGGCACGAGAAAATTGGCACTAACATACAGGTTAAAGAAACTGAAGATGGAAATAAAGTGATTGTTACCGAAGACAATGGTGAAGTGAAAGAATATATCATTAAGGATGGAAAAGGAGCTTATATGATCGATGAAGATGGTAACATGACAAAAATGGAGGATGATAAAGATATTATCTGGAATGAGGATGGGGACAATATTTGGGTAGATGTGGAAAATGATGAAGATGGGAAAGAAAAAGAAGTGTTTGTGAATGTAATCAAAAAGAAAGAAGGGGATAAAACCATTGTTATCAAAACCAAAGTTATCATTGAAACACCGGATGATGAAGACATAGAAAAAATGGAGAAAGCAGGGGTAAATCTGTTTCCGGAATCTGAAGATAATAGATTGGAAATTGAAAGTTTGAAATTTCACCCGAATCCGAGCAATGGAAAGTTTACATTAAAATTTAAGACTCCAGAACAAGCTAATACAGATATAAAAATTTATAACATCAATGGTAATGAGGTTTATAGCGAGTCTTTGAAAAATTTCAATGGAACATATGAAAAAGAAATTGATATCTCTGGAGAAAAAAGCGGGACCTATTTTCTGAAGGTTAGCCAGGGTAAAAATATCATGAGTAGAAAAATTGTGATCGAATAATCGAAAGCCAAAAAATAACTATGGAGGCTGTTTCAAAAGTTAAAAATTGAAAAATTTATAGTTAAATTTATAGTTAAATTTGCTTTGTGAAACTTTGTGCACCCTTCGTGATGCTTTGTGGTTCAGTCATTTATATTTTACCACAAAGGCTCACTAAGACTTTTGAGACAGCCTCTTTTTTATGTGATGTGTATTTTATAACTATTTCCTCAACGTCCTCCGAAGAAGTTCGATTAAAAATAAAATCAAGTGTACAAATTGCAGCACATTAGGTGTACGATAAATTTCATTATAGAACGTGGATAACGCAGATTTTTCTGATTTTCACGGATTTTTTTGTTGTTATATCAGCGCATATCTGCTTAATCAGTGTCATCTGTGTTCCATTAATAATACTTAAGTGGAATTTTGCCGTACGCCCAGCACATTTTCAAACCATATTGAAAGTTCAATTTTATTAACTTTGTAATCCGAATTGTAAAATTTTTAATCGTGGTAATCGGAATCGGAGGAATTAGTAATTCAGGTAAATCGCATCTGGCTGATAATTTGGTCACCCATTTCAGGGATAGATCCACTAAAATAATTTCTCAGGATAATTTTGTCCTTCCTAAGGATGAAATCCCTGAGATCATTGGTCACGTCGATTGGGAAGTGCCTGAGTCCATTAATTTTGTAAAATTTAAACAAACAATTATTGAAGCAATCAAATCTCATGATTTTGTTATTGTAGAAGGGATTTTTGCTTACTATAACAAGGAGATAAATGGTTTATATGATAAAAAATTATTTATCGAAATTTCCAAAGAAACATTCCTGGAAAGAAAAATTAAAGATACCCGCTGGGGTATAGAGCCTGCTTGGTATATGGATCACATATGGAAAAGCTACCTCAAATTTGGCCAGCCTAAAAAAAAGGCAAAAGACATTTACTATCTCAATGGTAATATGGAAATTATATTATCAGATGTTTTGCAATACTTGAGCAATAAATTGATGCGCTAAACAATATCAGAATATTATCAGGATTGAGGTTTTTTATCCAATTTCTCAAAAACAGAATTTTTACTAATAAATTCTGGAACAATTTGTTTCATTTTTTTTACAATTTCGGTATTATCCTGCTTTTTGAATAAGGCAATTAATTCGTTGAGGTCTTTTAATACACTTTCGTATTCATAAGTCTTCACCTTGCCAATCATGATTTGTGGATGATGTGTAGGAAGGGTATTTTCTTCATTGTTCAGCAACTCTTCATATAATTTTTCTCCGGGTCTCAATCCCGTAAATTTTATTTTAATATCCCTGTCCAGTTCCAGTCCTGATAACCTTATCATCCGTTTGGCCAGGTCTATGATCTTCATCGGCTTACCCATGTCAAATAAATATATCTCACCACCATTCCCCATCATCCCTGCTTCTAAAACCAATCTGCATGCTTCAGGAATGGTCATAAAATACCGGATTACCTCAGGATGGGTAACGGTAACCGGTCCGCCTTTTTCAATTTGTTTTCTGAAAAGGGTAACCGCCGATCCATTTGACCCAAGCACATTACCAAAACGGGTTGTAATAAATACTGTTTTGCTTTTCTGATTGAGTGCCTGAATATAAATCTCCGCTATTCGTTTTGATGCACCCATTACATTGGTAGGATTTACTGCTTTGTCGGTAGAGATCATGATGAATTTTCTCACACCATATTTAATGGAAAGGTCGGCTACAATTTTAGACCCATTCACATTGGTATATACAGCTTCTGAAGGGTTGTTCTCCATCATAGGCACATGCTTATAAGCAGCGGCATGGTAAACAATCTCAGGTTTAAACAATTGAAATGCATGCTCCATTCGTACCTGGTTGCATATATCAGCAACCGCGATCTGAAAGTTCCGGTCGGGATATTTTTCCCTTAATTCAATTTCAATTGCAAACATGGCGCTTTCTGCCTGATCGATAAGGATGATCTCTTTGGGATCGAAATTGATGATTTGCCGTACCAACTCGCTTCCAATTGATCCTGAGGCTCCTGTGATCATGACAACTTTGTTGGTTAACTCCTTTTTGAGATCCTCTACATCCAGCTTTATTTCATCACGTTCCAGTAAATCTTCAATTTTAATTTTTTTAATCTGATTAAAACTAAGTTCCCCATCTATCCAGCTCGATACGGGTGGGACCGTCATAATCTTTGTATCATAGGGTAAACATACCTCGACTATCCGTTGTTTCTTTTCCGGTTTTAATTTTTGTACCGATAAAATAAGGTGATCCACATCATTTTGTGAAAGTATCCCGTCCAGTTTATCAAATCCATAAATATCAACCCCTTCAAGTTTTTTGCCCCATTTATTTTTATCTTCATCAATAAAAGCAATGACTTTGTATCGGATGCCAAGGTCACGGTCTAATGCCCTTTTTGTAATGATTCCGGCTTCACCGGCGCCAAATATCACAACCTTTGTTTTTGAACCTCCAGGGTTTTTGATTTCAAGGTAGGCTATTTTAACCACAATCCTGAATGTGATCATAAGCAGGATTACTGTCATAAACTCAATAACAATAATTGAAAATGGGATAATAAACCGCCCATTTACAAGATAGTATGAAACAAGGTTTATGATAGTGAATAATGCTGAACCTGAAAATATTACAATAAAAATCCTGACGGCATCCTGAGTAGAAGTAAAGCGAATGATACCGGCATAGGTTTTAGAAATCAAAAAGCTAACTGCCCTTGTTGAAAGTATAATTGAGAAAACCAGTGGCCATTGGTTAATTTCAATTTGTGGTACACGAAAATTAAATCGCACCATATAAGCCAGCAAACTGGAGATCAAAACGATTGATATATCAATCAGGAAAATCAGCCAACGTGGTATATTTTGTTTTGAAAATAACATGTCCATCATTTGATGTGCAAATTTAAGATAATTTAGAAATAATAAAGGTAGCAGTATTCTTCTATTTTTATACTTTTGCCCAAAATTTTTTAAATTTTTTAAAATGAAACATACAGCATTTATAAAATTCCATGAGGAATTGGGGGCAAAAATGGTGGAATTTGCCGGTTATTATATGCCAGTCCAATATGAAGGTTTGGTTAAAGAACATTTGGCAGTTCGAAGCAGTGTAGGCGTATTTGATGTTTCTCATATGGGTGAGGTTTGGGTAAAGGGCCCTAAAGCGCTGGACTTTATTCAATGGGTAACTTCCAACGATGGCTCCAAATTGGTTGACGGAAAAGTGCAATATTCCTGTTTCCCAAATGGTAAAGGTGGAATTGTGGATGATTTACTGGTGTACCAAATAAATAGTGAAACATATTTGCTGGTAATCAATGCTGCCAATATCGATAAAGACTGGATCTGGCTGGTTGAAAAAGGTAAAGAGTTTGGATTGACCGAACATGAATTGTATAATGCTTCGGATGAATTTGCCCAGTTGGCTGTACAAGGACCACTGGCTTTGAACGCCATGCAGAAGTTAACCAATGAACCGGTAGAAGATATGGAGTATTACACCTTTAAAAAATTGAATTTTGCAGGTGTAAATGATGTTATCTTTTCAACAACCGGTTATACAGGTTCGGGGGGGTGCGAAATTTATATGGCAAATAAAGATGCTCCCGCAATCTGGAAAGCTGTGTTTGAAGCAGGAAAGGGGTTTGGTATAAAACCTATCGGATTGGCTGCCCGTGATACTTTACGACTGGAAATGGGCTTTTGTTTGTATGGTAATGATATCAATGATACAACTTCACCTATTGAAGCAGGATTGGGCTGGATCACAAAATTTACTGACCATAAGGATTTTATTGATAAAGATTACTTGCTCAAACAAAAAGAAGAAGGTGTTTCGAGAAGGCTTCGCGGTTTTGAAATGATTGATCGCGGAATTCCTCGCCAGCATTATGAAATTTGTGATGCTGAAGGTAATATCATTGGTGAGGTAACCTCGGGTACCATGGCTCCCTCGTTAAATAAAGCCATTGGAATGGGTTATGTCGCATCAGGATTTACAAAATTTGACACAGAAATTTATATAAAAATCCGGAATAAAATGCTGAAAGCAAAAATTGTAAAAACCCCATTTTATAAAGGATAAGGTTCTGCTACGAATTTAATGAAGGATTAGAATTGGTGGAGGGTAAAACTTAATTAAGGAAAAATGGAAAACTGGAATAATGGGTTCTCATCACTAAATCATTATACCAGTCTACAATTCAAGGAACGAGTCCTATGGGCCTTCGGAGATTAATTCCAAAATTCCATTATTCCAGGATAAAACACTTTACTTATTAAAAATGATAGTAAAAACAAAGATAATACTGTTCCAACAAAATCAAACTGGAATTTCTGAAATGAATGCTTTAATTTAATTTATTTGGATAATGAAACAAGGAATCATTTGTATTGTTATTGTATTTGGACTATTAACCGGATGTAATATGGGAGAAAAAATGGAATCGAAAGATAATTCTCAAAAGGAAAAAGACGAATTTAAATTTTTACTTGAGCAATTTGCCGATCTGAAAATAATGAGGTACAAGGTGCCGGGTTTCGATGATTTGTCGCTGGAGCAGAAAAAACTGGTATTTTATCTAAGTGAAGCAGCATTGTGTGGGCGTGATATTATATTTGATCAAAATTATAAATATAACCTAAAGATCAGAAAAACACTTGAGCAAATTTATCTCAACTATCAGGGAGACAGGGAAGCTGAGAATTTTAACAATTTTGTTGTTTACCTGAAAAGAGTCTGGTTTTCCAATGGAATTCATCATCATTACAGTACAGATAAGTTTAGCCCGGATTTTATGCCTGAATATTTTGCAGAACTTATCTCAAATTCTAAAGATGCTGAATTTCCAATAGATAATAGTGAAACAGTAGAGGAGTTGGCTTTGCAACTAACTTCTTTAATGTTCGATCCGGATGTTGCCTCGAAAAGAATAAGTTTAGATATTGAAAAAGATATGATCAAAGCATCCGCCTGCAACTTTTATGAAGGAGTTAATGAACAAGAAGCAGCAGACTTTTATAATAAGATGAAAGATCCTTCAGATGAAACACCCATATCATATGGACTGAATTCTAAGCTTGTGAAGGAAAATGGAGAGGTTAGAGAAGATATTTATAAAATTGGTGGATTGTATACCGAAGCTCTGGAAAAGATTGTTTACTGGCTCGAAAAAGCTGCCGGAGTTGCAGAAAATGGACAGCAGCAGAAAGTTATTAATAAATTGATTGAATTCTACAGAACGGGTGATTTACAGATCTATGACGAATACAATGTGCTTTGGGTAAGTGATCTTGCTTCTAAAGTAGACTTTGTAAATGGTTTTACTGAAGTTTATGGTGATCCCATAGGAATGAAAGCAACCTGGGAATCTGTCGTGAATTTTAAAGATGAACAAGCCACGGTACGCACAGAAATTATCAGTACCAATGCGCAATGGTTTGAAAATCATTCTCCGGTTGATCCCCGGTTTAAAAAAGATGAGGTAAAAGGCGTATCAGCTAAAGTTATTACTGTGGCTCATTTGGGAGGTGATTGTTATCCATCAACACCAATTGGAATAAATTTACCAAATGCTGACTGGATTCGTAAAGAACATGGTTCTAAGTCGGTTACAATGGAAAATATCACCTATGCGTATAATCAGGCATCTTTGGGAAATGGGTTTCTGGAGGAGTTTTGCTACTCGGATGAAGAAATAGAAATGGCTAAAAAATATGGTTCATTGGCCGGAAACCTACATACTGATCTTCATGAATGCCTCGGTCATGGCTCTGGTCAGCTATTACCGGAAACCAGTCCTGAAGCATTAAAAAACTATTCCTCAGCATTGGAAGAAGCACGAGCTGATTTATTTGCACTTTATTTTATAATGGATGAAAAGATGGTTGAATTGAATATAATGCCCACATTGGATGTAGCCAGAACTGAATACAATGGATATATCCGCAATGGCTTAATGACACAACTTACACGTATTGAGACGGGTAAAAATATTGAACAGACTCACATGCGTAACAGGCAATTAATATCCAAATGGTGTTTCGAAAAAGGCAAGGATGATAATGTAATTGAGATGGTAGAAACGGATGGTAAAATATTTTGCAAGATTAATGATTACAGTAAGTTACGAAGTTTATTTGGAGAATTGCTTGCAGAGGTTCAACGCATCAAATCGGAGGGGGATTATGAAGCCGGGAAGAAGCTTGTGGAAACTTATGGGGTGATTGTTGAACCCGAATTACATGCTGAAGTAAAAGAGCGTTTTGCAAAATTAAATATTGCTCCTTACGGTGGATTTATCAACCCGGTATTTAAAGTGATCGAGGAAAATGGAGAGATCACAGATATTCAAGTTGAATATCCGGAAGATTATACAGAACAAATGTTATTCTATTCTGAAAATTATTCGTTTTTGAATTGAGATCAGAATATTTTAAAGGCTACAAAGAAATTTATAAGATACGATATCAATATTTCGGCCCCGATCCCCAGAAATTTGTAAATTCATCAGCATCTTCCCCAAAGGTTTCAATGATCTTATCATCTTTTATCTTCATGGTGCATTTTTTTCCCGCAATTTCTGAGAAGATTATTTTGTATTCATCATTTTGTTCATCGATCATGATCACTTCTGCAAGATCTTTGTCAATATCTTCAGTGGTTAAGTTTTCTTTACAAACTGGGCAAAAGAAATCTACATGTTCACCTTCCATGAAAATAAATTTATCGTCATGGATAATGGTATAATTACCAAGTTCAGGGCTAATCAGTAATACTCCTCTTAAACCACGCTCTGTTTGAGTGCTAAATATTAAATGATCGCCAATTTTAAGATCCGACCTGCATTTTGGGCAAATAAAACGATTTTTCATAAGTTACTCATTAGCATTAATATATTGAGATTGCAGCAAAAATACAAAAAATTACAGGGTTGTCAGTTATTAGGGAATTAAAAAAATTAGCGTATTTTTGAAATGCTAAATTGTTCCAATTACATTACATGAAGAATTCCATAGTATATTCGATCTTAAAGTGCCTGTTTATAGCTTCTTTTGTATTTATATATAGTCTTTCATTTGGTCAATTAAAAGTTTTTCCAGTGAAGAGCGGAACTGATCTGGGAGATAAACCGGGTATTTTTTATGCTTTACCACAAACCTGGATCAAAGTAGATATTGTCGTGAATAAAACCGAGTATCTGGCTGGTCCTTATGCTGAGTTTGCAGGTAAATACCTTGATCTGGAAAATGTTTCTACAAATAATTATAATGAATATGTTATTTCCGATGTTAAGTTAAGTACTATTGCTAAACCTGATCCTGAGAATTATTATTTTGTTGAGGTTGATGATAAAATACTAAAAGAAAATAAAGCAGTGATAATTTCCCTGGCTGAATCAGGCTTGGCTTCAGGTGTAAATGGTTCTTTATCAGAGACTACTACAAAGGATCTTGCAAAAGGTATAATTGGTGAGGAATCGGCTTATCAGGATTTATTTCAATATTTTGCCGAAACCAATTTATATGAAAAATCGGATACCATCATAAGGAAAGTTGTTGTAGATACTATTTCTGTTGTAAAAATGTATCTAGAAAAAAGGTGGGTAGAAAAAAGCAGTGAACAAAAAGCGGTTGAGGCAGCTAATAAAATCAGTACAATACGTGAAAACCGGTATAATCTAATTACTGGTTATCATGAAATTCCATACGAAGCAGGCGCCATTTCTTATATGGACCAGCAACTGAAAAACCTTGAACATGAGTATATGTCGCTTTTTACAGGAATCACCATCGAAAAAACAATTCGCTATAGTTTTACGGTATTGCCTGAACCTGATGATTCTTCCGGTGAAATGCCAGTGTGTATCTTTTCAGAACGAAGTGGTGTGAAAGATCTCAATGCTGCTGGCGGTAAACGGGTATATGTTCGTTTTGAAACAAATGAAACCAATCAACATTTAATTACAGCCATAAAAGCAAGGGAGCAGGTAGCAATGGATAATCACGGATTTTATTACAGGATCCCTGCTACTTCACTGGTAACGCTTGAAGTAAATGATGATATAGTTGTACGGGGTAATTTTCAAATAGCACAGTTTGGGACAATATCTTACTTACCTTCATCGATCACGGCAGTTCAGTTTCACCCGGAAACCGGAGGGATAAAAAATCTGATTCTGGAGAAATAAAAATTCAGGAGTTTATGTAATGGATTTTCTAATTCGAACTAACTTTTCAAGTAAACCTTCCAACAGGTTCAAATGTAGCATGTTGGCCCCATCAGATAAAGCTTTTTCGGGATATGGATGCGTTTCAATAAAAATTCCATCTACACCAACAACTATCCCTGCTTTTGCAATGGTTTCAATCATCTCTGGCTGACCACCGGTAATACCTTCCGGTCGGTTAGGTTGCTGTAAAGAATGTGTGCAATCTAAAATTACCGGCACTCCTAATTTTTGCATCACCGGTATGCCACGATAATCAACCACCAAATCCTGATAGCCAAAAGTGGTACCTCTTTCAGTAATTGTAATATTATTATTACCCGATTCCTTAACCTTGTCAATGGCGAACTTCATAGCTTCCGGTGATAGAAACTGACCTTTTTTAATATTCACAAGTTTTCCTGTTTTAGCGGCAGTTACCAGTAAGTCTGTTTGACGGCATAAAAAGGCAGGTATTTGAAGTACATCAACATATTGTGCGGCGAATTCTGCTTCTTGTTCCGTATGAATATCTGTTAAAACGGGTATATTTAATTCATCCCCGATCTTTCTGATGATCTTTAATGCTTTTTCATCACCAATGCCACTAAAAGAGTCTAATCTTGACCTGTTTGCCTTTTTATAAGATGCTTTGAAAATAAAGGGTATTTCCAATTTTTCTGAAATCGATTTTATTTTTTTTGCAATCTCAAAAGGGGTCTGCTCATTTTCAACAACACAAGGTCCTGCAATCAGAAAAAAGTTCCCGGAATTTGTATAGTGTAAGTTCGGTAAATCAATCATAGCTGAATGTAAATCAAAGGTTTTCAAATATTAGAAATACAAATTTACGTAATAAAATATTGTTGTCCGATAGAAGAATATAAATTTCACATAGATCATTAGTCTCATTTGGTTTATTTCATATTTCGCCCCGATGGGGCTTCTGTTTTATCAATTATTATTTGCTATAAATATTACGCCTCTACGAGGCTGTGGCATTTAGTGCCAGAGGCGCGAAATATTTATAGAACAATGAATTAGAAATTTTAACCAAGTGCCGTAGGTACGGAATAGATTGCTGCTTAATTATTTGTCGGACAATAATGGTAATAAATCTATCCTTATTAATCATCCTTGACCAATTCAAATGAACCTGTAAATCGCTTCAACTGGCATAGTATTTTGTCGTAATCATCAGATTTGTAAATAGATGATTGGATTAAGTATATTTCCTTTTCGCTTACCGACATGACATATTGAACTAAATTCATGATCTGAAAGTCAGATTCATCAGATTCAAACTTTATCCAATAGGCATTTTCTTCGTTGATCTCCATTTGACCAACTTCATGTACAGTCATTGTTTTGTCCTTTTTCAGGGTTTTGATTTCCTTTATAAAATAGCCATATAATGAATCATTTGTTTGATATCCGGTTACTGATACAAGCAGAAACTTTTCCGGGTCATTACCTGTTTCATACCTATTGGATGCTATAATCCCATATAGCGTATCAGAATAACTTTCCTGGATATCCCAATTGTAGGGTAAACGGATCATGAATTTATCATTGGGATCGCCTAGGGTGATCATGTCACCATAATCGATGTATTCTTTTTCACAATTATTATAATAGTCTGATACCGGAATACCTTCAATCTTATTCTTTTGATCAGTGCATTTAGCCGCAATCAATACAAAAACAATTAGGTAAATCAGGTTTTTTATTTTCATCGGTTAGTAGTTATATTTATTTTTCCAAAGTGATTTGAGTCTGGCCCTGAGTTCTTTTTCACGTGCATTATCTCCAGGATCATAAAATTTTGTGCCTTTTATTTTTTCTGGCAGGAATTCCAGGTCAGCAAAATTTTGATCATAATCGTGTGCGTATTTATATCCCTTTCCATATCCAATATCCTTCATTAACCGGGTAGGAGCATTGCGTACGGCAAGAGGAACTGATAAATCTCCGGTTTTATTGACAAGTTTCTGGGCATCTTTAATAGCCATATAGGAAGCATTGCTTTTTGCAGATGATGCAAGATAGATGGCAGTTTGAGAAAGTATGATACGGCATTCAGGATAACCAATAACATTTACCGAATCAAAACAACTTTGGGCAAGAACAAGTGCTGTCGGATTTGCATTTCCGATATCTTCTGATGCCAGGATCAACATGCGACGGGCAATGAATTTAGGGTCTTCACCGGCTTCTACCATACGTGCCAACCAGTAGATTGCCGCATTTGGATCACTACCACGCAGCGATTTTATAAAGGCAGAAATGATGTCGTAATGCATTTCACCGGATTTATCATAGATCGCCAGATTTTTCTGAATAACATGCTGTACTTTATCATTCGTAACAACTATCTCTTTCGTTTTTCCGGATTCCGAACTAACAACTAATTCGATGGCATTCAGTAATTTGCGGGCGTCTCCACCTGAAATCCGCAACAAGGCTTCGTTTTCAGTGATCTCTATTTTAATTTTATTTGTAGTCTCAAGTTGTTTTTGGCCTCTAATCAGCAATTCCAGTAAATTTTCTTTTTCAAGGTCTTTTAAAATATATACCTGGCAGCGGGAGAGGAGGGGCGAGATCACTTCAAAGGAAGGGTTTTCAGTTGTTGCACCAATAAGGGTGATAATGCCTTTTTCAACAGCTCCCAGCAATGAATCTTGTTGTGATTTGTTAAACCTGTGAATTTCGTCAATAAACAGGATTGTCCCGGCTATACTTGATTTAGCATCTGAAATTACTTTCCTCACATCCTTTACCCCTGAACTGATTGCACTCAAGGTATAAAATGGCCGGTTCAACTTTTGAGAAATAATAAATGCCAGGGTGGTTTTCCCAACGCCTGGAGGTCCCCAAAAGATCATGGATGGAATATTACCGGATTCGATGGCTTGTTGTAAAATAGCACCTTTGCCCACAATATGTTCCTGCCCGATGTATTCATCCAGTGTTTTGGGTCTGAGTATTTCTGCTAAAGGAGTAGTTTGCATAATTAATTTTAGCCAATTTAGATTATTTGTCAGAGTAACCAAATAATTTTTTGGATTTAACTTGGTCTTCAACGTACCTGGGGACCATTTTTTCCCATCCTGTTTTCCCTTGCTGAATCATTTTCAACACCTTTCTTGAATTTATGTACAGTCGTTCTTTTTTAACATTTTTTATATCGATGATCTTCCGGTTTTTGATCAGGTAATTATACAGATCCCTTAAATCTTCAGCTAATGGAAGGTTTTCCGAAGTCAATAAATATTCGCCTTTTGTCGGATCATCTATTGAAACAGATGAAACAGTAGGGTAGACGTAGAGTTTCATATTCTCTATAAAAAGTTTCCCCATTGCTTCCAGAATTCCCCCTTTCAGGTCCTCATAATATTTTTCATTGAGCACATCCAGGAAATTGGGGATGCCCATTACTATTCTGAGGTTAATAATGTTAAATCTCGAAAAATAAGTGACCAGTTTATAATATTCGCTCAGGGAAGAAACCATTACATGCTGTCCCATGCCATTTAATAAGTCAACTCGGGCCAGGAAATCCCGCTCATCCAATTCACCTTCTCCAAGCAAATTGTTCATGGTCATTTCACAGAGCGACATGGTATTTCCCTTATCATAATCTTCATCTCTTTTAAATATGCTATAACTGGTTTTTAGCATATCGAATCCAACGTATGTAATAGGTCGAAAACTTCCCCGGAACGCCAGTACATTTTTTTTGTACAGCATATCAGCAGGCTCCTGTACATCACCATTCCTGTCGAACATAATGGCGGTAGTCATCCCATTTTTTACCAACTGTACAGCCAGAAGCCGGTTATCTACCCAATCCAGATCCGGGCCTTTCATTCGCATCATGTTAATTTCCAGGCAATCCGATGAAAGGTTATCCAATAAAGATTGCAGAAATGAATTAGGATATTCGTGTAAATGATAACAGGCAAAAATCAGGTTAATCCCTAATTTTCCAAGAGTACCTTGCTGGAGTATTGCATCATTTTCGAGTAGCCTCACATGCAGGATGATTTCATTGGGATCGGTATTAGGGGTTAGCTGAAACCGCAATCCCAGCCAGCCATGTCCTTCATTGTCCTTTTTGAAGTTGATTGTTGCAACCGTATTGGCAAAGGCAAAAAAACAGGTATCCTCACTTTTTTTATCTTTCAGTATATGGACCAGTTCATTAAATTCCGTATTAAGCATTTTGAGTAGCCGGCCTTCCGAAACATAGCGGCCTGCCTTGTCTTGATTGTAAATATGATCACTAAAAAGTTTATCGTATGCAGAAATGGTTTTTGCAACTGTGCCTGATGCGCCGCCGGCCTGAAAAAAATGCCTGGCCACTTCCTGTCCGCCACCTATTTCAGCGATTGTTCCATAAACATGCTCCTTAAGGTTAATTCGTAAAGCTTTGCGGTTGGTATTTAGGATCTCACGTTCCATTTTTTAGATTAATTGTTAAAGTATCCTTAATTATGGCAAATTTAATATAATAAAGCGAAAGTCATTTGGTGGGGTGCACGACAAAATTCCACCGTAAGTATTAAAACATAGAACACAGATGACACGGATTAAGCAGATACACGCTGATAAAAATAATAATAAAAATCCGTGGAAATCAGGATGATATTGTATTCTTTTGTAACTTAGCGTATTCTATAAAACAATATTATGAAAACCCTGGTGTTTTCTTTTGTTCTGTGTCTATTGTTTGGACTAAATTATGCTCAATCAACTTATTACCCCCTAATCGAAACCGGAAAAACATGGCATGTGATGGAAGGCGGTTTAAGTACTTCATTAACTTTTACTTATAAGGTTGAAGGTGATACGCTGATCAATCAGGAAGATTTTAAATTCCTTTACCGCTCAAATGAAGAGTTCCCTGTTAACTGGACAAAGTATGGATATATCAGGGAAGATGAAGATAAAAAGGTTTATTATTCTCCTTATCATGTTAACGATACCCTTATCGATGACCCGGCTATGGTATATAATTTTGGTGCTGAATTATATGATACAATGACAATCACTTCATTTGCATATAATTATCCT
>Ga0255366_10035_pt2 | contig 18345 bp, 15 predicted proteins | sample ANMaggSeSYBR01C4_FD_182086 | JGI IMG/M metagenome (GOLD analysis project Ga0255366, IMG submission 182086) | Sediment cell enrichment communities from methane seep in Santa Monica Basin, California, United Staets - ANME aggregate JGI... | ecosystem: Environmental > Aquatic > Marine > Cold seeps >... | reverse complement strand
ACTCCTCTCCCGGGTTTTTTGACTGCTACACAGTAATTCTTACTGGGGAAAAACCAAAACTCGATAGTGAGGATGGTGGACAGGGTTCTCTCGCTAACGAACCGGAAGGTGTGGAGTGGATACGGATTTCGAATATATGCCCTGGTTTGCCATCAGATATTGCGTCTGATAATTTCACTGATTGCGAATATGGGAATTTCTTATTACAAGGCTTGTCTGCTGATTACTTCCGATTTCATTACCCTGGGGGATTGGATGACAAGATCATTTTTTTCAGCGCTTGTGAATCCATGAAAGACCTCAGCCTGTCAAGAGCTATCACAGGCAAGAATACTACCGTCCTGGGTTGGTCGGAAAGTGTGAATACTGAGATAGCGGCAATAATCTCTGAGGAATTTTACGGATACCTGAATGGGGACTGTTTTCGAATTAGGTTCTACTAACGCACCGTCGATGACCCAGAATCCAGGTCCGTTTTCCAAGCGGAGGCGCAAGGCGACGATGTTGAAAGGTGGAGGCAGTGTTCCCAATGCGATTCCTGAGATAATACGCGGCGGATCACCTGAGCCGCGGGGCCGCGAGGTTATAACCTGGTTGCATCCTATTCTTCAAGAGGAACTCGTTAATGGCGATTCTGTACCTATAGAGGGTATTGCTGGTGATGGGCAGAAGGATAAAATGCATGTTCTTTTCCAAATTGACGGAATTGATGAAACGCAGAATCCAGAAGAATTCATCATCCATGTCAGCCTGGATGGGAAAGAGCTGCCTGAAACTTTTCACCCTACAAAGAAGGTTAACGAGTTCAGCTATTGGGCGATGGGCATCTTGAATCTCCCTTTCGACGCCAATGATCGAGAGGAGATCAAGCTGGATGCCTGGGTCGAACTTCCCGAAAATGGCCTCTCGCGCCATGTCCTGGAGAAAATCAAACCAGCAGGCTGTGGGTGGACTGGGACTATGAATGGGACTCGAAGCGGTGATCTCAAGGGGAATCTGGTACTCAATTTGTTGGATTTCACCGATGTTGATCCATCCGTCTGGGAGGGATTAGGTTTTACTGACGGTATACCTCTAGCGCCTGATCCGGACTCAGGCGAAGAGCTGTCTGACACATTATTCCTTACCGGTCATCCTCCTTTCCCAGCGCTGATGGTCAATGAACTCGGTTTTGCCATTGCTATCTTTGACAGCAACGGTGACGCTGCTTTCGGCACGTTAAATCCAGAGACTCTGAAGTACAGTGAACAGTCAGACGAACATTTGGAAGGTTTCGTCAATACCACTATGCTTGATGCGCGTAATCAGGGAGAGATTACCCTCAATGCGGAGTTTGTCTGGAATGCAGGTAGCCTATGTGACATCGAGCTGATGTTGGCATCTGTAAATAACAATCTTGAGGAGATCGAGTCTCCGCAATAAAGCCAACTTGCCGAAGGTGGTTTTCTTTACCAGATTTTCATTTTGTTCTTAAGAGACTAACAGCACTTCTCACGAAGTGCTGTTTTTATTCTTAGTCCAAAAATAGTGTTGTTCCCCTGGATTGTTACTGTTTATCTAAAGGATGTAATGAAAATGTAATATTAAGCCCTTGACAATACTGTGTTATACATTGTATAATGCGTGCATGAGTAAAGAAAACGAACTTTCCGAAAAGTATAACAAGCTGACCCAGGAGCTCCGGCGGGGTATCCTGGTCCTGGCCGCGCTCAGCCAACTGGATGAGGAAAAATATGGCTATGCATTAATAAATAGCCTGGCTGAAAAAGGACTGGACATTGAACAGGGCACCTTATATCCCCTGCTGCGCAGGTTGGAATCCCAGGGTTTGCTTGATAGCGAGTGGAATGTAGAAGGCTCGCGCCCCAGACGTTACTATCTCATCAGTCCCGAAGGAACCAGAACCCTCGAGTATCTGGCCGAGGAGTGGAGAAGTCTGACAAATGTAATGGAGAAATTATTGGATGGAATATCCATTGAAGGAGAACAAAATGAGTCTAATTGATCGTTATATCCAAGAAGTAGGGCGGCACCTGCCGCGAAAAAACCGGGCTGATATTAAAGCTGAACTGCTGTCCTCTGTTGTAGATACACTTGAAGATCGCTTTGGGACTGAACCATCAGAATCTGAAATTGAAGACTTCCTGATAGAATTTGGTCAGCCCAGAGAAGTGGCAGCCTCCTATTTTCCGGAAGGACAATATTTGATCGGCCCCAGTTTGTACCCTTTGTTCCGGATGATTGCCTGGATTGTTGTAGCAGCCGTGTTGGGAGCGCAGCTCCTGGCCTGGGGAGTAGCTATCTTTATTGGCGGGGAAAGCTTTTCGATCCTGGAAATACTGGGATCTCTGCTGACCAGCATCCCCGTTTCCCTGGGTTGGTTGGTGCTTACTTTTATAATCTTGCAGAGGTTTGAAGTCAAACCTGATCTGGATGATGAGCCCTGGGATCCGCAATCTTTACCCCAGATCAATGAGGAAGAGGATATCAAGCGCGGGGAACTTATCTTTGGTTTAGTATTCGGAATTCTAATCCTGGCTCTGGTCTTCTTTTTCCCGCAGTGGATAGGATTTGTGACTGCTCCGGGGGGAAAGTTTTATCCTAATCCAGTAATTATTCAATACCTGGGTTGGATCAAAATCTCCCTGCTGGCTGGGATAGGGCTAAACATATACCTGCTCTGGCAGGGACGGCGGAGCGCGATTTCCCGGCTGGTGAAAATTGCTGAAAACCTGTTTAGTATTTTTGTCCTGGCTCTGCTGGTTCAGGGTCATAATTCCTGGCTGGCAGCGAGAGGATCATTCGACTTTTTAGGAACAATCGAAGCAATTGCTGGTATTGCAGATGGGGGATGGGAGCTGGTTGGCATGCACGCTTTCCGGATGGCTTTCGGGGTGGCGTTGATCGTTACCGTCATTGAAACCCTGGTTATGTTGTATTGGATAGTGAGAGGTAAAGTACAAACCGGAACAATTGCAGTTTTGCCACCAGCATCAGTCTGAACCGAGCGCGAGAGGTTTGGAGAGGAAACGGTTTCTATCAAGGAAACCGTTTCTGTATTTAAATATAGATGGAATAGACTATGAAACTGAAAAGATTTCAGGCAACGAGTATAATCCAGCCAGGAGGAAACTATGTGTGATACTTTGATTGCTGCTGCTGAAGTTACCAAGAACAAAACTGCAATTTTTGCCAAGAACTCTGACCGCCCGCCCAATGAAGCCCAGTACCTGGCCTGGTTTCCAGCTCAAACTCACTCACCAGGAGTGAAGGTTCAATGCACTTATCTTGAAATTCCCCAGGTACGGGAAACTCATGCAGTACTGCTATCCAAACCCTTCTGGATGTGGGGAGCAGAAATGGGAGTGAATGAGCATGGTTTGGTTATCGGAAATGAGGCGGTTTTTTCAAAAGTTCCAGCCAATAAGACACCAGCCTTGCTGGGGATGGATTTGCTCAGGCTGGCACTAGAGAGGGCGGTAACCCCCACAGAAGCGATCGGTATTATTGTCGATCTGCTTGAAGAATACGGACAGGGGGGAAATTGCTTTCAGAAGAGCGAGTTTTATTACCATAATAGTTTTCTGATTGCAGGACCAGATGATACCTGGGTACTGGAGACAGTGGACAAACACTGGGCTGCCAGGGAGATTTCGCCGATATATACCATTTCCAATCTCCTCTCATTGGAAGACCGCTGGGATCGATCTTCTGAGGGCTTAGAGGATTTTATCCTGGATAAACGCTTTGCCAGGTCAGAAGAAGATATCAACTTGTCAAAAGGTTTCTCGGATTTCATATTTACAAAATTCAGCGACGGACGCAGGCGATGTGAGAGATCAAGAGGCCTGCTGGCATCCAATGCCGGTAATATTTCTGTTCAGTCAATGGCGGCGATCCTCCGCAATCATCAGGTTCATCCGGACCCGGTTACCGGTCTCGCGGGGGCGGATATTTGTATGCATGCCAGTTTGGGACCCATTCGCGTCAGCCAGACCACTGGTTCGATGATTGTCTCTTTGGAAGAAGGGAACCCGCTGGTATTTACCACGGGAACGGCTGCTCCGTGTACGGGTATTTTTAAACCATGTTGGGTGGATGCTCCTCCGAGGGAACAACCACCCTTCCCGCAGGGTCATTATGATCCAAAAACAACCTTCTGGGCTCATGAACGCCTGCACCGGGAAGTGCTGCTTAATTACACTGATCGATTGGCATCCTATCAGCTCGATCGCGATCAACTGGAAGAGGAATTTATTCAGTGTGCCCTGGCGCTCAGCAAGGCATCGACCAAGGAGAGAAGGTCCTTCTCTGAGGAGTGTTTCCGGCAGGCTGCTGAAGCAGAGGAGAGCTGGCTGGAAGGTGTTCGGCTTTTACCAGAGAAGAAATCCTTCCTTCACACTGCTGCCTGGCGCGGGTTTAATCGGGAGGCTGGGTACTTTTTGCAAGGTGACTAATCCAGTCGTTCATATAGCTCAAGAAGTGGCATCCTCCCAGGATACCTTTTCATATTTCGCAACTAACAGCTGGTTTTGACGTAAATATTTAATGAAGGACATGGAGGCGGATAAGATAATACTCAAGATGTAGAGGTCAAATTATGGCAATACCAAATTTCATTGAAAAGATTAAATCTGCGATCGATCATGAATTTAAGAGAAAACTTTATAAGAATCTGGTATTTAAAGGCGGCGGTGTGCGGGGGATCGCTTACATGGGCGCCCTGGAAGTACTGGATGAATACCGCATTGTGGAAAATATTCAGCGGGTGGCAGGGACTTCGGCGGGAGCAATAGCAGCTACCATTGTCAGTTTTCGATTAAGTGTCCCGGAGTCGAAAGATCTCTTTAATACATTGGATTTCTCAAAAGTACCTCAAAGCGAAACAAAAAGTCGAGGTAGAAGATTGTTAAGGTTTCCAGAGGAAGAAAATTACCGCCGATTTATTAATAGGTATGGCTGGTACTCCACTGAGTATTTTTACCACTGGTTGGAAGATATCATTGCCGCTCAATGTGACGGGAACGGGAGAGCAACTTTCACGGATTTTCAGGAAAGGGGTTTTCGGGAGCTGTATATCGTGGCTGCCAATATTTCCCGGCAGCGGGCTGAGATATTTTCCGCTTCCCATACCCCGAATGTTGCTGTAGCAGATGCAGTTAGAATGTCAATGTCTATCCCGATCTTTTTTGAGTCCCTGCGTTTTGATGGGAAGAAATTTGGTGATGGAGATTATTATGTTGACGGGGGGTTATTTGATAATTTTCCAATGCATATATTTGACCAGGATGAATTTGTAGGCAAAAGCTGGTTCTTCCGCGAGGGAATAAACTGGGAAACTCTGGGTTTATTCCTTTATCCGGATAAGTATTTACAGCCAGTAGAACCGGAGATTCCTGATAATGTCTGGGAGTTCCTCACTCTGGCGTTCCGGAATTTGTACCAATCCCATGAGATTTCCTATTACGAGACCAGTGCAGTGGACCAACACCGCACGATAGAAATCAGCGACTGCGGGATATCATCGATAGATTTTGAGATCGATGTAGGAAGTGAAAAATACCAGCAGCTCTATGAGTCTGGGAAACAAGCTGTCCGCAGTTTTTTTGGGCAGGAAGAGTAAGAAGATTTTACTTTATCCCATACCAATCACCCGAATTTAAATCCCCCAGAAAGATTTCCTGATCTTTTGCATCTTTGATTGCTTGACCTAATATTTCCGCTGCCTTGAGATGTTCATCTGCTTGCTTAATATCTCCTGCCAGGGCATAGGACCGGGCCAGGGCTTCCCGGGAATAGGCAAGATCAAAATCTGCCATTTGATCTGGATGTGATTCCGTGATTGAACCGCACTTTAATGCCTGGTCCAGTGCGTCCTGGACTCTGTCAAGAATAAGATAAGCACGGGAAAGCAGCCAGTGCCCCCGTTGGGACTCAACTGCACCTCCTGCCTGGGTCCAATGATAGAGGGATGCATTTGCAGTAATAACCAGCTCTTCCTCTTCCTCAGCCGTTCGGGCAGGTTTTTCTAAAAGTTCCCAAACACGTTGATTGGTCAGTTTGGCAAACTCTTGATGGGCTTCGGCTAATCCAAATAACTTTTCTTTGTCCATTTTTTTACCATTTGTTTTTGGCAGATTACCCTGATTATAACAAGGAAGCGGATTTACTTTTCCATTGTTAAAACCTTATTAATTTAGCCCCGCTCCATATTCAAGCCTGAAAGGGATTGGTATAATGGGCTGTGCTTCTCAGAAAAGGAAATAAATTTTGGTATACTGAACAGCATTGTGTGCCTGCTGTTTATTCTGGCGCACACTGGGTTTTCGGGCCCAACGGAGGTTTTTGTGGATTCTGGAACAAATAATCGTCAGTCAATAATCTATATTATGCTGTTTGTGGGCATTATCATCCTGGTTTTTTACAGCTTTCGCCAGCAGACTGTCACTACCGAGGATATAACCATTGGGCAAGTAGCCCAGGAAATCAAATTCGGGAAACTGACCCGGGTGATAGTGAATGAAGATGAGCTGGAATTGATCTACCGGGACGGCACTGAAGGAACCTCTCACAAGGAACCGGATGCTACCTTTGTACAGCAGATACTGGAACTGGGTGTAATCTCTGCTGAGCTTAACCCTGACAATGTCATAGTTGAAGTTAAGCCACCCAGTGCCTGGTTCGGCGTAATTAATGTATTGGGGTACATTCTACCTTTTATTATGATCGCCGGATTATTCTGGTTTGTCTTCCGTCAGGCGCGGGGGGGCGGGTCGGCCGCTATGAATTTTGGTCAATCCAAGGCCAGGAAATTAACTGGAGACAACCCAACAGTGACTTTTGACGATGTGGCTGGCATACCGGAAGCCAAGGAGGAACTGGCTGAAGTAGTTGAATTCCTCCGGGAACCGGAAAAGTTTATATCATTGGGCGCTCGAATACCAAAAGGTGTGCTGCTGATGGGTGCCCCGGGAACTGGAAAGACTCTGCTAGCTAAAGCAGTCTCCGGTGAAGCCGGTGTGCCGTTTTATTCCATTTCAGGTTCCGAATTTGTGGAAATGTTCGTCGGTGTTGGCGCAAGCCGTGTCCGGGATTTGTTTGATAAAGCCAAGGGCGACTCCCCCTGTATTGTCTTTGTGGATGAAATTGATGCAGTTGGTCGTCACAGGGGTGCCGGATTGGGCGGCAGTCACGATGAACGGGAGCAAACCCTGAACCAGATCCTGGTGGAAATGGACGGTTTTGATACAGATACCAATGTGATTATCATCGCGGCCACCAACCGGCCCGATATACTGGATCCGGCGTTGCTGCGTCCGGGTCGGTTTGACCGGAGGGTCATACTGGATCAACCTGATATAAAGGGACGGGAAGCGATTCTTGAGGTCCATGCCCGCGGTAAACCATTAGCTCCTGATGTGGATCTAAAAACGATTGCCAAAGCAACCCCCGGATTTGTGGGCGCTGACCTGGAAAACATGATCAATGAAGCAGCGATTCTAGCTGCCCGAAATGGAAAGAAAGTCATTGAGCATGATGATTTCCAGGAATCAATTGAACGTGTTATTGCTGGTCCGCAACGAAAGAGCCGCATAATAAGTGATATCGAAAAACAGATTATTGCATACCATGAAGCCGGTCATGCCATCACAGCCCGCTCTTTACCTGAGGCGGATCATGTACATAAAATTTCCATTATCGCCCGGGGACAAGCTGGAGGATATACCCTGATCCTGCCTGACAGCGACCGCACCCTTGTTTCCCGTAATAAGATTATGGCAGATATGGTCAGTCTTATGGGTGGAAGGGCTGCAGAGGAAATCGTCTTCAGTGATATCACATCAGGCGCCTCTAATGACCTGGAACGTGTAACCAAGCTGGCCCGGGAAATGGTCACCCGCCTGGGAATGAGTTCGGAATTAGGCCCCATGGTCTACGGGAAAAAAGATGAGATGGTTTTCCTGGGGAAAGAGTTCACTGAACAGCGGGATTACTCGGAATTTACTGCCGAAAAGATCGATATCGAAGTCAAGGAATTAGTCAGCAGTGCCTACCAGCGGGCTTTAGATATATTGAAAGAACGCCGTGATGTACTGGAAACCCTGGCTGAAAAACTTCTTGAACAGGAGACCGTTGACAAAAAGGAACTGGATAAGATTTTCCCGGTTCCCACTCCTAAAGACGGCGGTATGCCAGTAAAAAACGCTAAGTGAAATAAATTTTGGGATGAATTCAAGGGGACGGGAATATTTCCCGTCCCTTTTTGTTATCCTCTAGTACAATGGTTTTATGGATTTATCCGTCTGGAGAAGCCGTTTAAATGAATTGCCTCTGGGGGAGCTTTTTCTCTATCAGGAGGTGGGGTCAACCAATTCGGCTGCAGAAAATCATATTAAAACCGGAGCCCCTGCTTTTTCTCTGGTCCTGGCAGATACCCAAACTGCTGGCCGGGGGCGGCATGGCAGGACTTGGAAAACCAGGGCAGGTAAAGCACTGGCCTTCAGCTGGATTTTGTATCCTGAACCAGGATTATTAACCCCGGAAACCCTGGGTAAACTTAGCGGATTGGGGGCCCTGGCAGTCGCTGAAACCTTGATCGAAAGTTATCAACTGGAGGCGGAGATAAAGTGGCCTAATGATGTGCTGGTAGAGGGGAAAAAGGTCTGTGGTGTACTGGTAGATGTTCATTGGTCTGGAAACCAGTTGAAAGATGTTGTGCTGGGAATTGGAATAAATGTATCCAGGGGATCTGTTCCGGAGGAAAAGGACCTGCATTTCCCAGCGGCTTGCCTGGAAGACCTTGCCGGAAGAGATATTTCCCGCCTGGAGCTGTTGATAAAGGTTATGTTGTCTCTCCTGAAGTGGTATCCAGAGCTGCCCTCTAAATCGTTTACAACTGCCTGGCAGGAAAGGCTTGCATACAAAAATGAAGTTGTCGTTCTGAAAACAGGAAAAAAAGTAATTGATCAGGGGAAAGTGTTGGGTATATCCAATGAGGGTTCCCTGATCCTGCACTCCAATTCCGGAGCAGAGCGCAGGTACCAGACCGGAGAGATCCAGCTCCGTTTGGTTGACAGATCCTAAAAATAAGCTACACTAGGAAAAGGATCGAGATTTCCAGGGAGAAGATATTATGTCATTAGACGATATCCGAAACCAGTTCGACGATGATTTTGATTTTTCCGAAGACGAAGTTTGGGGTGACCCTGTAGCCAAGCCCGAATTATTTGGGATGACTCCAGTACAGCGCCTGGTCTTGGCGTTCCTTCTTTTCCTGACCACGGTAATTATCAGCGCTTTTTGTTTGCTGGTCGTCGGAAAAGTCGCTCTGCCGACTTAAGTTAATAAAATAAGCAGGAAACGGTTCCCTCTGGAAACCGTTTCCTGCTTTTAATTAAGAAAAGAACCGTAATCGCTGAAGGATTACGGTTCTTCGTTATCAAATTTTCTTGTTTAGGTTGGTATTTCTTTCTCGTCCTCTATCGTTTCTAAATCTTGTTCCGCAAATCGTGCGATAGATACCACCACGTCATCTTCCCGCAGCTGCATTATGGTCACACCGCGGGCAACCCGATTGTACCGGGAAATGCTCTCAGCCTTGGTGCGCATGACGGTACCTTCGGCGGAGATGACTGTGATTTGGTCCTGTTCCGGAAGGACGACCCGGGCTGCCGCAATTTCACCAATGACCGGCAGGGCTTTCTTATCGACAGTTAATACACCCATTGTCGCCCGGCTCCTCCTCGGGTAATTATCCAGTGAGGTCCGTTTCCCAAATCCTTTTTCAGTGATGACCAGTAAATCTCCTCCCTTTTCAACAATATCCATCCCCACAACTTCGTCCTTCTCCCGGAGACGGATGCCGATAACACCCATTGCCGGCCGGTTCATCTGGCGGACTTCTTTTTCTTGAAAGCGCAGGGCATATCCTTTACGGGTAATCAGCATCAGGTCATCTTTACCGCTGGAAAGCCGGACCCATCCCAGGCTATCATCCTCTTTAAGGTTGATCGCAATTAAACCGGAAGGTCGGACAGAATCGAATTCAGACAGATATACCCGTTTGATCAAGCCTTTTTGGGTCACCATAGTGCAATATTTGGCTTCCTTAAAATCTGTCACAGGCACGATGGCGGTGATTTTTTCGTTGGGATCGATATTCAGTACGTTAACTATCGGCAGTCCCCGGCTGATTCGGCTGGCGTCAGGGATACGGTAGGCTTTGGAAGAGTAGACCTTACCGCGGTCTGAGAAGAACAACACTGTATCCAGTGTGCGGGCGGGAATTAAGGACATGATTTCATCTTCATCACGCATGGAGTGGCCTTTTACTCCGATGCCGCCCCGTTTCTGGGAGCGGAAGGTGAGGGCCAGCACCCGTTTTATATATCCCCGTTCTGTGATGCTGATTAAAATCGGCCGGTCTGGAACCAGGTCTTCCTCGTCGATTTCCTGCGCTGCATCAGGGGCGATATCAGTCCGGCGTTCATCACCGTACTTATTAACCAATTCAGCTAAATCATCCTTGATGATTTTTAGCTGTTTTTTCTGGCTTTTCAGCAGCCCTTGGAAATATTTGATTTTTTCAACCAGTTCTTTATGTTCATTCTCGATTTTCTGACGTTCCAGAGCTGCCAGCCGTTTTAGCTGCATGTCCAGGATTGCCTGCGCCTGAATCTCTGTCAGTTTAAAACGTTCAATCAAGGAGATCTTCGCTGAATCCGTATCTGCTGATTTACGGATGGTTTTAATTACTTCATCCAGGTTGGTGAGTGCGATTAACAGGCCATCCAGTATGTGTGCCCGGGCTTTAGCTTTATCCAGTTCAAATTGTGTCCGGCGTTGGATGATGTCCAGGCGATGGTCAATATACAGCGTTAGGGACTGTTTTAATGACAGCAGTTGGGGTTCATCATTAATTAAGGCCAGCATCTGGGCGCCAAACGTAGATTGCAGCGCGGTATATTTATAGAGTTGGAAGAGAACTTTACGCGGCTGCGCTGTGCGTTTAAGTTCAATGACAATGCTCATCCCGTCCCGGTCGGATTCATCCCTTAAATCAGAGATGGATTTGATTTTGTTCTCACGAACAAGACTGGCGATGCGCTCTATCAGGGTAGTCTTTTTGAGCTGATAGGGGATTTCTGTAATCACAATCCTGAAGCGGCCGCCCTGATCCATTTCTTCGATATGGGCCCGGCCCCGGAGAATAATCCGGCCCCTGCCTGTTACATATGCCTGGCGGATGCCTTCATCCCCGATAATGATGCCCCCGGTGGGGAAATCAGGTCCCGGGATAAATTTGATTAAATCCTCGATGGTTACCTTGTCAATTTTATTGTAATTATCAATCAGGTGGTTTATGCCCGCAGCTAACTCGTTCAGGTTGTGCGGAGGGATATTGGTTGCCATGCCGACCGCGATGCCGGACGCGCCATTCAGCAGCAGGTTAGGAAGCCGGGCAGGCAGCACATCTGGTTCCTTAAGAGAACCATCAAAGTTGTCAGTAAAATCTATTGTGCCTTTATTGATATCAGCCAGCATTTCCTCGGATATGGAATCCATGCGGGCTTCGGTATAACGCATGGCTGCCGGTGCATCGCCGTCGATGGATCCAAAGTTGCCCTGTCCGTCAACCAGGGGATAGCGCATGGAGAATGGCTGTGCCATTCTCACCATAGCATCGTAAACCGCGCTGTCTCCATGGGGGTGGTATTTGCCCAGCACTTCACCGACGATTCGGGCTGATTTTTTATAGGAGCTGCCGGAACGGATGCCCATATCATGCATGGCAAAGAGTATCCGGCGGTGGACTGGTTTCAGCCCATCTCTGGCATCTGGAAGCGCCCTGGCAACGATTACGCTCATGGCATAATCGAGATAAGAAGAGCGCATTTCCTGGTCAATATTGATCGATTGTACGGCACCATTATCCATAAAACGATCCTTCTAGTTTTTGCTGTATATTAATGAAAACGTGTGCTGCTGGAAGGGAGCACACTTGTTTTTATTATACCACTCTGCCCCCTGAAAACAGCCCCGGCGGCCCCTATTTATTGCTCCTGGAAACCAAAAAACCCCGGTTACCCGGGGTCTTTTTAATGTTATTTAGGGACTTTATTTAGTTTTCAGCCAGATACTCTTTGATCGCTTTGGCGGCCACTCGTCCAGCGCCCATGGCCTGGATTACAGTTGCAGAACCGGTAACTATATCCCCTCCGGCAAAAACACCCTTTTTGGAGGTTTCCCCGCTTTCTTCATCCACCAGGAAGGTTCCCCAATCACTGGTTTTTATATCTGGAGAAGTCTCAGCGATAAACTTGCGGGGCATTGTACCCAGGGCAACAATCACTGTGTCTGCCTCCACCAGGTGTTCGGACCCTTTGATGGTAATGGGTCTTCTTCTGCCGGAGTCATCGGGCTCCCCCAATTCCATTTTGACACATTCGATTTCTTTAACATGATTATTCTCATCCCCGATGAAACGGATGGGATTAGTCAGCAGGTTAAAGATAATGCCTTCTTCTTCTGCGTGATGGATTTCTTCCTCTCTGGCAGGCATTTGATCTCTTGCTCGTCGGTAGACAATGCTAACTTCGGTGTCGTCACCGCCAACGCGTTTAGCAGACCGGGCAGCGTCCATGGCAACATTGCCGGCGCCGAAAACAGCCACTTTTTTACCAACTTTTACTGGTGTAGCATATTCCTCGCGATAGGCTTTCATCAGATTTACACGGGTCAGGAATTCGTTCGCGGAAGAGATTCCATTCAGGTTTTCACCGGGCAGTTTCAGGAACATTGGAAGCCCTGATCCTGTGCCGATAAAAACCGCGTCAAAACCATCATCATTCATAAGCTGATCAATGGTTCGGGTCTTTCCGATCAACATGTTTAATTTGATTTCAGCCCCGAGTTTCTTGATGGTATCAATTTCGGCAGCAACAATTTTCTTGGGAAGACGGAACTCCGGGATGCCGTAAATCAGCACACCACCCAATTCATGCAGTGCTTCAAAGATAGTCACTTTGTGGCCAGCCTGCAGCAGCTCGTAGGAGACGGTGATACCAGCCGGCCCAGAGCCGATTATTGCTACTTTTTTCCCGCTGGGGGGAGCAACTTCTGGCAGTACAACAGTGCCTTGGTTCCGTTCATAATCTGCGACAAAACGTTCCAGCCGTCCGATGGCGATCGGTTTGTCAATTTTTCCGACCACACAAACCTGTTCACACTGCTCTTCCTGGGGGCAAACCCGGCCGCAAACTGCCGGCAATAAATTGGTTTCCTTGATTTTTCGGGCTGCACCGATGAAATCACCTTCGGTAATCAAGTGGATGAATCCAGGGATATCCACCGAGACCGGACAACCAGCTATACAGGGCTGTTTTGGGCACTGCAGACAACGCTGAGCTTCTTTTTGAGCAAGTGCTGCGTCAAACCCCAGGGCAACTTCTTCAAAATCCTGGATGCGGTCTTGTGCGCTCCGGACCGGCATCTCCTGCCGCGGAATGCGGTCCGGTTTTTTCCGTGGGGACCGGGTTCTTTTTTCTTCGGCCATTATGCTCTCTCCTGTTCAGCGTCAGTGATGATTTTGTCCATTTGGCAGGCTTGTTCTTCATCGTAATAACGGTGTTTGGCAATTTGCTCTTCAAAGTCCACTAAATGAGCATCAAATTCGGGTCCATCAACACAGGCAAATTTCACTTCATCTCCCACCGTTACCCGGCATCCGCCGCACATCCCTGTTCCATCAATCATAATGGCATTCAAGCTGACAATGGTTTCGATACCGTAGGGTCGGGTAACTTCTGCGACTGCTTTCATCATCATTGTGGGACCGATAGCAACCACAAAATCAATTTTCTTTTTATCATCGATCATGCCCTGCAGGATAGTTGATCCAAATCCCTTGACTCCATAACTGCCGTCATCAGTTGCGATAATCAACTCGTCGCTGACTTTTGCGAGTTCTTCTTCAAGAATGATTAATTCTTTGTTACGGGCACCGTTGATGGTGATAACTGTATTCCCGGCTTCCTTAAATCCTTTGGCAATCGGGTAGAGAACTGCTGTGCCCACACCGCCGCCAACACAAACCACTGTGCCGTATTTATGCATGTCAGTTGGTCGTCCAAGGGGGCCGAGTACATCCAGAAATCCATCTCCTTCCTCGTAGCAGATCAGGCAATGAGTGCTGAATCCGGCATCCTGGATGATTAGATCGATTGTTCCCTTTTTTGGATCAGAATCGACAATCGTCAGCGGAACCCGTTCACTTGTTTTGTCCGCCCGGATGACAACAAATTGACCGGGTTTTCTCGATTTGGCAACTTCGGGAGCTTCAATGGAAAAACGGGTTATTTTGGGAGCGAGAACCTTTTTTGAAACAATCTTATACATAATTTCTACTCCTGAAAATCAGCTCAAAGGGCAGTTTTTTTTACACCGTTCAAATTATATCTTTAATGTGCTTCCGGAAGTCATGAATTTATATGTTACAAGTCATATATTCTCTCAGTTCTTTAACGGCTGAGAACAGTACCGGGTTCCTCCACGAGTATATCACAGGGTTATCAGGGATTTCCTTAAGCGGCAAGCACAACGTGATTGGAATGTCAGGGTGTTTTTTTCCTTCACCTTCCTGTTATTATATAGGGGTAATAACCAGCCAATCCTATCTATTCGTTCAAATTTTACCAAGGACCTTACAGAGCATGATTGACCGCATTAATAAAGAAACCCGACAAAATACTCCAAACCCCACCAGGAAGTTAAATAAATTCCGCAAGCGGTATTACTCCAGCTGGGGGGCTTTCTGGCAGGATTTTTTGTATTTGCTATCCCATCGGAACCAAATTAAAGGAGCGTTCAGGGAAGGCAGCATCTCACCAGCATTCCGGGAGCGGTTGATGATGGCGGTTACGGAAGTCAATGACTGCAGGTACTGCAGAACATTTCACGTTCAGCAAGCTTATCAAGTTGGTCTATCAGAACAGGAAGTCCAAACCTATTTGTCCGGTATTATTCCCGAAGATATTCCGCCGGAGGAAAAGCTTGCTGTGTGTTATGCAAAATACTGGGCGGAAAATGACGCTCAACCTGACCTGGAATCCCAAAACCAGATTCGGGAAGCATACGGGGAGGAGGGGTTTGATGCAATTCAAATCATCTTACGAATGATCCGGATGGGGAATTTATTGGGGAATACCGGGGATTATTTCCTCTTTCGGTTATCCTTTGGAAGAGTGGGGGGAAAAAGAACTGATCAATGATCCAATAGCTGCACCCTTATCTGGTACTGGAAATCATTGCTTTTCCGATCGACAGGGTGCGGAATTTTATCTGAAATGGATCGTTTCTGAAATATCAGGGAAAGAAAATCAGCACCTGGAAGATTGATTAAAGCCAACCGGTTAGCTATTTGTTTTTTGCACAAATAGTTTAGATGATCCTGAATACCCCGGGAAAACTCGTGGTATGATTGATTGTTAAGAAACACCCTTGATCACTCGATCAATCTGGCTTCAATCCCTCTCAGATAAGTTATGAAAGGGTTTTTTTAGTGTGAAGTGGTTCTTTGGATTAATCCACCTTTCAGAAGTGCACCTGGTTCCTAGGACAAGAATGTGTTTAAGGAAGCAAGGAGAAAAACATGCAAGAAAAATTAGGGAAATTAAAATCAATTCTGGCGGAAGTATACGATATAGCCGGCGCCACAGCCGTTCTGGGCTGGGATCAACAAACCTATATGCCTTCTGGAGGCATTATTAGCCGTGGTAATCAGATAGGTACTCTGAGCAGTCTCGCTCATTCAAAATTTACTTCTCCGGAAGTTGGAGGTTTACTCGAGGACTTGAAACCGTTTGCTGAATCCCTTGATCCTGATTCAGATGATTATTGTTTGGTTGAGGTCACCTCAAGGAATTATGACAAACAAACTAAAGTTCCCAGTGATCATGTGGCTGAATTTTCCCGGGTCACAGTTGTAGCTCATGGCGCCTGGGAAGAAGCCAGAAAAAACGATGACTTCTCTCACTTTCAACCGCATCAGGAAAAGATCGTGGAATTGAGGCGTCAATACGCCGAATTTTTTGCGCCTTACGAGCATGTATACGACCCGTTGTTGGATGATTTTGAACCGGGTATGAAAACAGCTGAGGTACAGAAAATCTTCTCTGAACTGCGTCCCAAGCAGGTCAAATTAATTAAAGCAATTAGTGAAAAACCGGAAGTGGATGACAGTTTTCTCCATCAATTCTTTGAAGACCAAAAGCAATGGGATTTTGGTGAACAGGCAATTACAAAATACGGTTATGATTGGGATCGCGGCAGGCAGGATAAAGCTGCTCATCCGTTTACTACCAAGTTTGGGTTTGGTGATGTCCGGATTACAACCCGAGTTGATCCCAACTTCCTGAATACAGCCTTATTTGGCACTTTACATGAAGGGGGACACGCGATTTACGAACAGGGAGTCTCTCAGGATTTGGACAGGACTCCATTGGGTAATGGTGCTTCCCTGGCCATCCACGAATCTCAATCCCGCATGTATGAAAATCTATTGGGCAGATCATACGATTTCTGGGTTTTCTTTTACCCCAAGCTCCAGGAAATCTTTTCTACCCAATTGGGAAATGTAGACCTGGACACCTTTTATAAAGGAATCAACAAAGTTGAACCTTCCCTGATCAGGGTTGAAGCAGATGAAGCTACCTATAACCTTCACATTATGCTCCGCCTGGAATTGGAAATTGCTTTGATGGAGGGCAAGCTCATGGTTGCCGATTTGCCGGCTGCCTGGAATGAGCGCATGGAGGATTATCTGGGAGTGGTTCCCCCCAACGACGCCGATGGTGTTTTGCAGGATGTACACTGGTCAAGTGGTATCCTGGGATATTTCCCCACCTACGCTTTAGGCAACCTGGTGTCAAACCAGCTTTGGGAAAAGATCAACCTGGATATTCCGGGTTTATCTTCCCAGGTCCGGGGAGGAGAGTTCAGTGAACTTTTAGCCTGGCTGCGTGAGAATGTCCACAGGCATGGCACGAAATATAAACCGCAAGAATTAGTTACCAGGATAGTTGGATCAAAAATTGCATCGGAACCTTACTTAAAGTATCTCAACGAGAAATTTGGTTTAATTTACCAGCTTTAATCAATAATGACCTGGTCCTGATCTGAAGGGATCGAGTAAGCGGATAAATTGGTATTGGATAAGGAGAATCAGTGGGACGGATTTTGTTTATTGATGATGACACAGACGCACTTGAAACCTACGTAAAGGCAGTTTCGCTTGCGAATCATAAAGCTGATGTAGCTTCCAGTGTACAGGATGGCTGGGAGATGATTCAAGAAACCGAGTATGACCTGATTTTTGTGGATTTAAATATACCAGAAGTCTCTGGATTTGAACTGATTGAAAAATTAACCCAGGATGAGGATACTAAATCCATTCCTGTAGTCGTGATTTCTGCATTGCCGGAAGATGGTCTTGTTGATGAAGTATTAAATGCCGGGGCGCAGCTTTTCCTGGAAAAGCCTGTCGCCCTTGTTGAGCTCTTTTCTGTGATTGAAAAATTTGAAACAAAGTCATCCAAATAATTATGGAAGGTGCTGCACAAATTGACAGATGAAGTCATACATTCGTTTTTCTTTTTCTACCCTGATCATCACTTTTTTAGCTGCCGGATGCGGTTTTCTTCCGGAGACTAACTCCCCAACCTTCATACCAGAGGAACACTTACCTACAGTCATTGAGATGACTGCTCAAGCCATGATTGATGAGGGAATAATCTTGAGCACGCCTGTTCCGCCTCCCACTTCTGTCCCAGTAATCATTACCGAGACACCCGTTCCCACAGATACCCAAATCCCGCCAACCCCGGAACCGGAATTTACTCCTACTGAAACCATTGATTTGGCGCTGATTGAACAAGAGCCCCTCACTCTTCCGAACCCTCTTCCTTATGGGGAAATTCAACTCATAAGCCCGGGGCGGCTTTCCAGGGTCACGTCTCCATTCAGCATACATGCTTACCTGGCACCTCCCCGAAATGATAGAGAAGAAGAGTCAAGCTACCAGGTTTCCCTATATGGCGGTGATGGGAGATTACTTGTACGGCATTATTTTACCCGGGAAGCCGGGCAAAGCGGGAATACGCATCTGATGATGGAGATAATTTTTGAAGTATCAGGAGATGCTGAAGCAGCTCGCCTCGAAATCAGCTCTCTGGATGAGTATGGCAGAATATCCGCGTTGGCGACCACGGATTTGATATTGCTGTCAGAAGGCGACCCGGAGATTAAAGCTGTTCAGGACCTTTGTGAAAATTTAATTATCCAGCAGCC
>Ga0255366_10047_pt1 | contig 18446 bp, 16 predicted proteins | sample ANMaggSeSYBR01C4_FD_182086 | JGI IMG/M metagenome (GOLD analysis project Ga0255366, IMG submission 182086) | Sediment cell enrichment communities from methane seep in Santa Monica Basin, California, United Staets - ANME aggregate JGI... | ecosystem: Environmental > Aquatic > Marine > Cold seeps >... | reverse complement strand
TGGTCAGAAAACTCGTCAAGATAGAAGGTTCAACCGAGCTATGCTATTATTCCAAAACTCTCTATTTTGATGAGCTGTATGTCGCAAAGAAAATCTCCGGCATGAATAATTCGCCAAACATTGATATTGATAAGGAACGGACAGAGCGCTGGATTAATCGTTACTGTCAGATCAAGAACATTTCCTTGAGCGATGAACAGGCCGCTGCTGTCGGGGGGATTGTTTGTGAAAAGTTCTCCATTCTGACTGGTGGTCCAGGCTGCGGCAAAACAACCACAACACTGGTGCTTGTTAAATTACTTGAAGCGATGAAGCTGAAATCTTTACTGGCAGCTCCTACCGGCCGTGCGGCTCAGCGCATGATGGATGTGATTGGAAAAGAGTCCAAAACAATTCATCGTCTGCTGGAGTGGCAAGTTGGCAAATTCAACAAAAACGAAAAAAACCCTCTTGACATTGACTTTCTGATTATCGACGAATGTTCCATGCTGGATATTAATCTAACCGCATCATTGCTCAAGGCTGTTCCAAATCAGAGCCAGGTTCTTTTTATTGGCGATGCAGATCAACTGCCGTCAGTCGGTGCAGGTAATGTACTTCGGGATATGATCTCATCCGGCACAGTTCCTTGTTTCAGATTGACAAAAATTTTTCGACAGGCACAACAATCCCTCATCATCAAATACGCCCATCAGATCAATAATGGGGAAATGCCCTATATTGATTCACCGTTTAAAAAACCTGAACTATGGAAGCAGGAAAAAGATTGTCTATTCCTTGACTCAGACGAAGTTACGAAGGAGCAGCTTAGTTTTATTGACAAAGTTAAAAAATACTATACAGTAAAAACGGCTGCACTTGACAATGATCCGGATTCAAATCTTTACGAATTCCGAACAAATGAGCCGTTAATCCCTTATGAAACTGAATTAACAATCCCGGAGAAATTTAAACACGTCAGCATTGAAAAGGTATATAAAGCAGAAACCGGGGTCGATGAATTGTTATCGGTATTAAAAAAAGTTCATCCATGGTCGTCGTTGCATTATGGCCTTTCAGCTTCTGATGTGGTCAGAAAATTATATTTAGAATGGATACCAAAATATTTTGGACGTAAAATTGAAATCCAGGTTATTACACCTATGACAAGGGGAAGTCTGGGTACTGTCAGTTTAAACAAGATGATTCAGGAATCTGCCAATCCTCCACAAAAAGGGAAAAGTCAATTACAGGTTGGCGAAAGAATATTCAGGGTCGGTGATCGGGTTATTCATAGAAAAAACAATTATGATCTTGGAGTGTTTAACGGCGATATTGGTATCATTCGGGATATTGACAACGAGGAACTGACATGTATGGTTTCATTTTTTCCGGATGAACGAGAGGTTCGGTATAAACGCGATGATATTCAGGAATTGAGCCTGGCCTATGCCATTACGATTCATAAGTCGCAGGGGAGTGAGTTTGAGGCAGTTATTATTCCGATTCTTACACAACATTTTAAAATGCTGTTTCGGAATCTCATCTACACCGGCCTGACAAGGGCAAGAAAACTTGTTGTTTTGGTTGGAACTCGTAAGGCGTTGGCTATGTCGGTAAAAAATCAAGACACCAGTCAACGACAGACTTTCTTACAAAAACTTCTACAATCCTAATACAAGGTTTAAGGTTCAGGGTTTAGGGTTTAAGGAATGCTGCCATTTTATATTTCTTAAAACATCAATGCACAAGCGGGCAAACTCTAAGGAACTATGTTTAAATAACTTTGGCTCATCAATTAGCACGCCAAAGGCGTACCACCAATTTTCAATGGTCAGTTTTCAATTTTAATCCTACCCATTAAAATTATAGTATATATAATTCATTTGGGAAACTTTTATTATGTAATAAATAGCTTACTCAGAGAGAGGTATTTATGGCAAAATTTATATCTCAAGAGATTATTCATCAAATGGTTGCGCGCTGGGCATCTCCTCGTGCAAAGGATTATCGGTTTAAAATTTTCAAAGATACGTCGGATTTTTTTCGTGTAGAATATGGAAGCGTGGTCGTTCTTGATGAAAAACCCTTCCTGATCCTGCATAATGCAAAGGAAGGACGTTTCGGGCTTGATGATGAGGAAAAATTTTGGGTTAAACGATCAGTTGATTTAATTGATGGAAGCAGAAAGATCATAAAGCTTGTTTTTTATGAAAAGTTTATGGCTAATATTGCGGGTATTGATTTTGAATGCTTTAGGAGCCCCAAAAAAGAAGCGCGCATCTTAAAGCTGGTAGCTGATCATAAAAATTTCATGCATGGATATGCGGTAGAGGATGAAAATGGAAATATTGTTCGAGTATTGGACGTGGTTAATGGAAAACCTCTCCATATTCATTTGCAAAATTTAGAGTGTGATCACCAGGCTTATTTTTATGAGCTGTTCCCCGATATCTTAAGTAAATATATTGAGTGTATTAAGGCTATTAAATTTCTACACGAAAATGGTGAGAAACACGGAGATATTCGCAGGGATCATATTTTCATTGACAGGGATAGCGGAGATTTCCGCTGGATAGATTTTGATTATAATTATCGCCAGAGAGAGAATATATATAGTTATGATCTCTTTGGTCTGGGTAATATTTTAATATTTTTGACAGGAATGGGCGATGTAATGATGACTGATCTTAAGAAACAAAACCATCCTGCTTTAAGTCTGCTGATAGATGATGATGTTAATATTGTTTTTCACAATCGTGTGGCAAATTTAAAAAAGGTTTATCCCTACATACCTGAAACCCTTAACAGTGCCCTTATGCATTTTTCAAGTGGTGCCAACTGGTTTTATGATAACACCAGTCAGTTGCTGGAAGATTTAGAAGAGTTCATACAAACACAAGCACAAACACAATGAGACCTTTGAAAAATGCTCAATTTTGTTCAAGTTCAAGGAAGGCGCAAATTTTAACCATAGGAATACATTGAGTATTTCGAGGCTTAAAATTTGAGCCTGACGCCGAAATTGGGCAAAATGGGGTGTTTTGCAAAGGTCTCACAATAAGGAGGAAAAAAGCATGACTAACGAGCTTACTTTTAATAAGAACATTCTTATTGCAGTTGATGAGTCAGAGAACGCCCGTCGTGCAGTTTTATATGTAGCTCAACTTCTGGAAGGCGCTGCGGGCTTTAGTGTTACTATCCTGCATGTAATCAATGAACCGGAAGAAGATTATTTTCCTACAACTGATGAAAAGGAGAAATGGCTCAGTCAGTATAAAGAGAAAATTGATAAAATGCTTGAAGACTACCGTCAGATATTGATACAAAGGGGGTTCAATCGAAGCGCGGTTTCGGTTCGCTCTACCATACGCTACTGTCCATCCATGGCACAATGTATTCTGGAAGAAAGAGACGAGACCGAATACAGTACAGTAGTGGTTGGAAGACAAGGACTTTCACGAAGTCAGGAATTTCTCTTTGGCAGTGTTTCCAGCAAAATAGTTAATTATGCGCGTAACTGCACGGTCTGGGTGGTTGAATAAATTTACATTTTTCAGGTGTCGAGGCACTCGCATGACAAGACGCGAGGAGGACGAATTGCGAGCCATTTAACCGACGAGCAACGCAGTCATGCGGGATGGATCGGCGCATCAAAATGTGAAGTTATTTTTGGGCGAGTCCTTAAGAAAAGCGCCGTTCCTTATTTGACCTCATAAGCCTTTTCAAACAGGAGTCTGCCGGTTCTTGAATAAACGTAAACCGTGGCTGTTTTGAAATCTTCAATTGTCTTTATGTCAGAAAAGTCGCCGCAAATAAACTTAAAGCGGATTATGGAAAAAAATTCCCCTTTTTTAAAAAAAATTGGCCTGCCATCTTTAAGGGAAGTTTCCGGGCAGGATCTAAAAGGCTCTTGAGATTCCTTTTCAGGCTTAAGAACCACAAATGCGTATCCTTCAATCCTTCGGCCATCAATGTTTCTCAGTTTTAACTCAAATGCTATCGAATCGTTTTTCGGCTCTCGCCAGATTTCAAATTTTTCGACCAACAGCCTCTCCTCTATGGAGACTATTTCATCAACTGTTCTGGCTTTTATTAAGTTCTCACTTGCTCTGGCATAGAAACCAGGGTTAATTTCTATAGCTTTTTCAAAGCAAGTAATCGCTTTTTTAAACTTCCCTTTTTCTAAATAAATACATCCCAGATTATTATAAGCTTGCGCTTCATTTCCTCCTTTTCTGAAAGCTTCCAATGCTTCCCGGTATCTCCCCAGTTTAGACAAAGCCATACCCAGATTGTTATAGGTCTTGCTTTTGGAATATTTTGTTTCTAATGCTTTGTTAAATGCATTGATTGCTTTTTTGTACTCTCCCGCCAGAGAGTATGACGCACCCAGATTATTGTACAAAAATCCTTCATCAGGCTTCAAACTGATTGCTTTGTTATATTGATGAATAGCCAGATGATATTTTTCTTTGTAGTCATAGATAATCCCCAAAGAATTGTGAACCTTCCAAAGCCCTGGATCCAGTTCAAGGGCTTTTTGAAAATTCTTTTTTGCTTCGTCATATTTCTTCATTTGAAAAAAAGCTTGGCCCATGCCCTTGTAAGCTAAAGCATGCCCGGATTCTTCCTTAAGGACCTTTTGAAATTCCTTAATGGCGTCTTGATTTAATCCCCCGATAACAAACAACATACCTTTTTTGTAAACAACCTCGATATTGTCAGGCTTGAGTTGCAAAGATTTTTCGTATTGCACGAGAGCTTTTGGGAGATTACCTCTGTTCAAAAAAGCATCCCCGGATTTTTCAAGCTCATCGCTTGTCATGGCAGGCAAGGTTTTTTTATTTAAGGGTTCGTAAAGATTGTTGTATCTGCCTTGTGTCCGCAGATTTTGCTCCTGTGCAGCGCAGCCTGATAAAATGCCTGCCATTAGAGTTGCTATGAAAAAAAATATCCTGAAATGCATTGTTTTCATTCGTCAACCTTTATTGTGGTTATAACGGTTTACGGTTGTCGGTTTACGGTTGTCGGTTGTCGATTTACGGTTTACGGTTGATTGCCTTGATTTCTTCATTGTTCTCTAACCTCTTGTGAAATATAAATCTGTGTTCTCAGCTCCGCAACCGATCCTTGTGCAATATTTATAAACCTTCTGTTTTTTTCAACCGTGAACCGATAACTGTAAACCGTGAACGGTTACTATATTTTTTTCAGAAATGATAAGCAGCTCCTATAGTGAAGTTGAAATACCTGATATCATCAAGATCACCAAATCCAAATGTGTAGTTTCCTTCAATGCCGATGGAAATGTCTTGAGTTGTAAAAAAGTCTAATCCTAATCCAACCTTGCCACACAAATCTATCTCATCATCCAAGCCTGAATCAGCATGCATAACTCCTGTGCCGACAACTGTAGATAACTTTACTTTTTCAGTGGAAATCGGAAAATACCCTTTCAGTGCAAACATACATGTCAGTATCTCCAGATCAACAGCATCACCTTCAAATTTGCCCAGGTAGTCAAAGTCAAGTTCAATATCTAACAGAGGGTGTGTGTGATAACCGATTTTTGCATTTATTCCCCATGAATTGTCATAATCAGGGCTATCATCAAAATCCTCAACAGCATAAGAACCACCAACTCCAACATAGAAGCGATCAAGATGGTTCTGCCCTGCATACAGCGATGTACATGAAAATATTACCGTCATTAATGCTAATACAGCAAAAAAGAAATGTCTTTTCATTATGTGTTCTCCTCTTTTCTCAATTATTAAGGAACGTGGTTTAAATAACTTTCTCATTTAGGCGCTCAGATTTAGGTCGAATTTGTTCGATCTGAGTATTCAAAATCTTAAGGAATAGCAAGCTATTTTGTAGATTTTGAATACTCAGATCGGGCAAAGACGGCCTGAAGATGAGATGCATAAGTGGGAAAATTATTTAAACCTCGTTCCTAAGTACACTTTTCTTATTGTTTAGAAAATTATAAAATTATGTTTTCTTTATTCGATTTTAAAATAATTTAAATAGCGAAGCAACACCATTATTCGACGTTCGATGTTGGACGTTCATCTTTTAATTTGTTTTTTTTCCACCACCATTCTCCTCAATCAACAGTTCGATCCTGCGGTTTTTTGCCTTGCCTTCCTGTGTTTCATTAGAAGCAATCGGTCGCTGGAAGGAAAATGCCCGCGACTCAAAACGAGACTCCTCTATCCCTTTTTCTACAAAAAAGTGTACAATATTAATGGAACGGGCAGAAGCCAGCTCCCAGTTTGTTGCAAATGTTGACACAAGCTTAGGGCTGATCGGCACATTGTCGGTATGTCCTTCAACTATGATATTTAAATTCTTGCGCTCCTTGAGTGTCTTCGCCACCTTGCAAAGGATAGACTTTCCTTTGACAGACAATACTGCGATCCCGGACGGATATAGCACAGTTGCAGCGACCGTAATCTTGACCCCTGTGGGTTCTTGTGTAAGTTCAACCAGCTTTTCATCTGCAAGCTTCTTTCTGAGCGCCTCATAGATTGCATGGCTTGATGGGCGGTATGTTATCTGAAACTCAAGATCATTTACGTTTGATCCATAATACGTGATAGTGTTGTGCCGATGCACCCATTTGCCTTTGCGATTAGCTTTGTATTCAACCGGTTCCAGGTTTTTGGGAAACACCCATGAATAAGCGATTTTCTTAAAGTTGCCAGGACTGTTCCAGAGTCCATAATGGCCATCGGGTGTTTTCACTTTATCTCGCCAGTTATTAAAATTATACACACCATCCTCAGTGACCTGCAGACCTGCTTCAAGTTCAACCCGCTTCAGGCTGGCAAAACTTTTTTCGGGCAATTTCAGAAGGGTATAGCCGTTTTTTGAAGCTGTGTCCCATGTGTGTTCATCAGGATAGATGTAAAGAAAATCCTTGATGTAATCCTCTGTTTTATAGCCTTCCCTGTTTCTAAACCACATATTGTATTTGGAGTAGTCTGAGCGGCTGGTTGTATATACCAACGCATGCCGGCCGTCTTCCTCCAAGAAATATATTTGCTCTGAAATAACGCCTGACGCTTCTGCAAATGTTCCGGACGCAAGCAGGCAAAATGCTATCAACAATTTTTTCAGATAAGTCATTATAAAACCTCCCTCTTGGTTTGAATAATCCGGCATCCTTCATAAGAGCCGGCAAGTAGTTGCCACAGGGTTCACGGTTCACGGTTTCCGGTTAACAGTTGGCGGAATACAGACTTAATAAAGATTATGACTCGTCATTTGAATTTACAGCCCGGCAACCAACTTTATAAATCAATTATTCATAATTAAATGGACATACTAATTTGTTAATTTTGCCTTTTTTAGAAAACCGTAAACCGTGAACCGTGAACCGTAAACGGTTACCCTGAAATTAGTTATCGTCTATCACACCAATAGATTCAGTAGTGATGTTTCCAAAGGGTGTAGTCACCGTTACCTGAAGCAGACCCGATGTCCTGTCATTTTCACTCGGTTCTAACAACACTTGATACGTAAGCGGTCCGAATCGATTTGTATTGGGCACCGTAAAAGAGCTGTCGCCCACAATGTTACCGTTGGTCGTTGTGAACTCTATCTCTGTATTTAACGGCATTGGATTATTGTTTAACTCACTAATGGAGATAAAAACTGTATGACTGGATCCACCCCTCAGATCTACGGAGCCCGGCGAGAAACTTATATTCACAGCAAAACTGCCTGACATAATCAGGCGCCCGGACTTTTGAACATAGACCAGCTCCCTGGTGCACAGGCCCGCAGCCTCTGCGGCCTCGGAACACAACGTTCCGTTGTAGATCCCATTGCCGCTGCCGGTGAATTCCCCATTATTATCAAAATCCCAAAACGGTTCACCATAATCGTAATCCCCGCTATCGTTATCATCACGAAATACCTCACCCATATCAGTGGCTGAATCAAACAAATCCTCTTCGTCGAAAAACCCGTTCCCATTGTAGTCAACAAAGCTCTCCTCACCTATACAGAAAGCCAGAATCGTAACTCCTCCATCATCGGGCCTCGGATTGCCACTGCGCCATTTTACTTCGCAGACCCCGTCGATAATTGTGCCGGAATCGTCTATGGAACCCCCTTCAGTGGTGAAATAAACAATAGTTCCGTCAGGCACAAAATTATTGAAGTGGTCAGCAGCTTGAAATATTATCGGCACCTCAACATTATTATAATGCCAGCCTTCGGGATTAAGCGTTTCAGCGGAGAATGAAATACTGTTTTGATCGGGAAGGCCGGTGCTTACGAGAAGTTCATCCGAGACTACTGTAATCAAAGGATAGCTATCAGCTATAGTTGCATGAACTCGTACATGAGTGGAGATATTGCCAGCATTGACGGTAGTTTGAACCAGCCCTTCCGAATCTGAGACAGCGCTGGAATTTGATAGTGAGAGTCCGCCAATTTCCGTAGAAAGCCGAAATTCTACGGTATCATTTTGAACCGGATTGCCATATATGTCAATGACTTTGAAGACGAGAACCGAAGTCTCTGAACGTGGCGGGCCTCCTGTACCTTTAAGCGCAATGGTTTCGGGGGTGGCAGAGATGAAATCTATGGAACCGGCAATGTCGCCAGCCACGCTTATTGTTGTTGTAGCAGTCAGCGTTTCCTGGCCAATGTTCGCAGTAGCAGTGATGATATCAATTCCATCGCCTCCGGTCGCTTGATAGATCACATTAGCAGATCCGGTATCTGTGGTCACAACATTGGCAATGGCAGATAGTGCCTGTTCAGCAAAGTCGGACGTAAAGTTAATATCTACCTGATCTGTGTACGGATCACCGTTGGAATCTATCAAGACCACCTCTACACGAACGCTTCCCCCTGCTGCCAGTACCTCACCCGGGAGCAAACTTGAGGCCAATTGCCCATCGACAAAATTTCCATCAATAATAGCCCCCATTTGCACAATCGGCACATCATTGTCATCTGAGTTCAGAATGCCTGCCCCACTGTCATTTGAGTTCAGAATGCCTGAACTCTCATCGCCACTGCTACTACACCCAAAAATCAGCAAACAGCCCAAAAGAACAGCTAAAGCGCTATTTAGTAAATATTTCATGATCAATATTCCTCCCTTGCAAGTAAAGTTGCAACTCAAATTGTACCTTTCCACTATCCGCTTCTATGTAATTAGTCACTGCGTGGAAGGTTGCTGTCCAAGTCGTGAGCCTCAAGGCCACGTTGTCGATGTATCTCTTTTCTTACTCCACCAAATTAGGAATGGTTCCCTTAAGGTTGCCAGTGCCCCCCCCTCCACGACCGGGAGCAAAAGAAGTATTGCAGTCGATCCACACGTCCACTGTTTTCCAACCCTCCTCCGGCGGCGGAATGGGCATCCTGACTATAATCTTAACAAAATCAACTATTTTTCTAGAATCGTTCGCATTATCGCAAGGAATATTATCTTCGTACACGGGAATTGTTGCCGTCCAAATCTCGTCGTCCCCATCACCGTCACGACGCCGGAAATAATCGAACAAGGCCGGAAATGGCGCAGGGTGTTTTATGTCTCCGATGATCTCCTCCGGCGAGTTGATATCACTGTTCTTATTACCCAACGCACCACCAAGAAATAAACTGGCAACCGTTCCCCCCTGAAATTCGAACTCATTTCCTATTTCGGTTTCTGGAGTAATTTCGGGATCGGGGGGAGCATTCATATCAAAGTTCTGATTCAGCCAGGCCGGTCCACTAACTAACCCCTCATACTCCTGAACATCGCCCTGGATCAGACCGAGCATTTTTGCCGGCAGAGTGGCTGCATTGATCGGATCGAAAAAGTTGTGCCAAGCGGAACAACTGCTAGTGGTCGGCGAAAAAGTGATCTTTTCTGTACAATCAGCTAAGGTATTTTCGGATATGGCAAATGGCGTCTTAAGCTCTCCTGGATCAACTATGGCCGGACCGGTTAAGGCTGCGGTGGCATCTGCAGATACATCCACTGCATTTATGTCGAAGATTCGGGCAAAAAAAGTAAGGCTTGGACCATTGGCGTTTCCGTCCCGTCGTGCGATAACTTTTACGGCATCCGGCTCAACAATTGGAGCCACCGTTGGAGTCAATATGCATGTGCCTGTCTTGCAGTCCCAGGTGCCGATGGTCACGTCAGCATCATTGATAACTATATTCGTTCCGGCTGCCTGGTTTTTGAGGGCGACCTGCTGGGCGACACCCACAATATCAGATCGAGAAAACACGTACGTTTGCTGCTCATCATAGGAGAGCGTCTCATATATCGAGCCCAGATATCCGGCCCCTGCCAATGCAGCGGCATCCGCCACGTTCTGGAGTTCGTTTTTAGTGACATGCATATAACCCACATCAACCGCCAATGCCGTAAAACCGATTAGTATAGGCATAACAATGGCAACGATCACAGCGGTAACACCAGCCTGATTCTTGACTTTTTCAAAAAAATTGAAATAGGATTTCATTTGCTTCCTCATTAGACCAAATCTTTATATGGATTATTCCATCTTCATCACTGAAGTAGCCCGTAAATCTATGGGGCCGATCCCCAGGTTAGATAAAAAGAGAAATTTGTACTTGTAATTCACCTGTACTTCCAGATCGCATTGGAACTTCAGACATCGGGCAGGGATAACAATGTCATCAGCGGTTAATACGTCGTCGCCAAAGGTAATTAGATGCTGTGCGCCGTAATCACGCACCTTCTCCTTAATTTTGCTGTCGGACAGCCGCACCGCACGCGCAATGATTCCAGCGCGTGCGCCTTCCCTCGCTGCATTGGTAATGATCTGGCGGTTAAAGATGAACAGACCGAATTCAATTATGCCGAAAATCAGGACAATGAGTAAGGATAAAACAATCGCAAATTCAACTGCTGTTGCGCCTTGTTGATTAAAGAAAATAGTCTTTTTTTGCATTTGAATTACCCTTTTTTTGTTTACTCCATTCGCATTATGGTTTGTGCAGACAGTGTTTTGTCGGTAAAGCCCAGGATCCCGGCGAACAAAAAATTGTAATCATAAGTGACTTTGACGGTACGGTCGTTGTTTGCATCTGGCGCAAAGACAGTAACCGCGTCTGTCTGCAATCCATTGGCGCCATTCAGGTTAATCAGCTTGCCGTTGCAGTAGTTTTCAACGATCTGTATGATATCGGCATTCACGGTTTCCGCTACAATACCGGCGCGAACCCCTTCCCTGCTCGCATTGGTGATCACCTGCTGATTATAGAACAAGAGCCCGAACTCAATTAAACCGCAAACCAGTAGAATTAGAATTGGAAGGCAGATCGCAAGCTCAACTGCGGCAACCCCTTTGTTGTTCTGTAAATATATCATCAGCGATTCCTGTTTGACGGTTGTCGGTTTACGGTTATCGGTTGTCAGTTTACGGTTGTCGGTTCACAGTTTTTTCAATGAACTATGCAATGATTGAAAACGGTCACTGGTTTATGGTTAACCGTCAACCGTAAACCGTCTAAGAAGGATGCAAAAGCACCTGGTATATGCGAATAGCTGCGGGCCCCAAAATTACGACAAACAGGGACGGAAAAACAAAAAAGATCAAAGGCACCATTAACTTTACCGGCAGCTTTGCAGCTATCTCTTCTGCTTTCTGAAATCTTTTTGTTCTAAAGGAATCAGAAAAGACCCTCAAAGATTTTGCCACACTGGTGCCGAATTTGTCTGCCTGAATCAACAGGGTTACAAGACTGTGAATGTCTTCAATACCGGTCCGATCTGCCAGGTTTCTCAGCGCGTCTGAACGCGCCTTTCCTGCTCTTATTTCCAGGTTCAGGATATTGAGTTCTTCACTCAACACTGCATTGCTTAACTTTATTTCTTTTGCCACCCGATTTATGGCTGCATCCAGCCCCATGCCTGTTTCCACACAAACTACCAGCAGATCAAGCGCATCAGGAATTCCTTCAAATATCTTGTTTTTTCTGGCTGAGGTTTTCATGCGCAGCCAGATATCGGGCAGATAGTAACCTGCAAAGGCAAGGAAACAGGAGGTAAACAGCTTTGTGGAACTATCAACAGGTTTTAAAAAAATGATTCCAAAAAAGAAACAGACGGGCAGAGAAAATGCGAACAAAAATTTGCTTCCCCAAAAAAGAGCCGGAACATTTGCCTTGCGCAGGCCAGCCATAAGAAATCTGGTTTTCATTTGAGAATAATCCGCAGATTGCTCCGGGATTAGGCGTTTACCTAATAAACTCAAAAAATTTAAGATCGGGTTCCTGTCCGCGTCTTCGGTTTCTGAAGGTAATTTTTCTTTATTGAACGTATGTCTGTTTTTACCGGTTTTCTTCACTTTTTCTATCAGCTCACGCTCCCCGGCATTTTGACGAATATATTGATATAACCCCACAAGAAGCAGAAGAACTGCGAGAAAAGCTGATGCTGAAATTAAAATCGGAATATTTGAAATCGTGGATACCATTTTCTGCTCCTCTATGTTATAAGTTGAACCGTGAACCGTGAACCGTGAACCGTGAACCGTGAACCGTGAACCGTGAACCGTGAACCGTGAACCGTGAACCGTGAACCGTGAACCGTGAACTAACTTATACTTTAATATTGACCATTTTTTTCATGACAAGAATTCCTAATGCCATCATAAATAAAGCTATACCAGACATTATCCTCCCGGCAGGCTCGGAAAACAGAATGTTAATATAATCCGGATTTATGAAACGAAGAGCTATCATGATAAGAAAAGGTATGGCGCAAAGAATTATAGCCGATAATTTCCCTTCTGCGGCCAGGATCTTGACCTTGCCATACAGCTTAAACCTTTCACGAATAATATAAGCCAGGCTCTCTATAATCTCGGCAAGATTACCACCTGTTTCACGTTGCAAAATCACGGAAATGACAAAATATTTCAAGTCAGGGCAATCAATTCGATCAGCAAGGTTTTTTAATGCATCAGGAACGCTTACCCCAAAGTTGATTTCATTCAGGGTCTCATCAAATTCAGGGCCAAGCGGGTCGTCAAACTCATCAGCCGCCAGCTTCATGCCGCTTGGAAAGGCATGGCCTGCTTTCAATGAACGGGCAATCAATTCCAGACCTTCAGGCAGTTGTCTCTGAAATTTCTCCATTCTTTTCTTTTTCTTCAGGCAAAGATAAAAGAAAGGAATTCCAGCCAGTGACAGCGCAATTATTATGGACAGCGCATAATTGTCAGTAACTAAAAATCCGGCAAAAAATCCTGTCAGCGTAAGGAAAATTGTAAGTAATATAAAAAACCCGAGACGATATTGTACATTAGCCTGTTGTAATAACCAGTCTAACCGTTGGGGGCCCGGAATTCGCAAAAGAATTTTGTTCAAAAAGGGAACATCACTCAGCAGTTTTTTTTGTAGAATATCAGGAAGTCCATCTTTGTTTTTTCTGGAGGAAAATGTTTTCAGCCTTTTTTGGATCTTTTTGCGATCCGGGTTGCGTATGGTTCTGCAGGCATAAAAAAACATTTCTGAGAGAAAGATTGACACAGCGACTATAATTATAAAGGCAATAAAAATTTTCATTCTCTAACTCCATTCAAACTCAAACTGCTGCGATTTACGCAGGGTTAAACAGATCATTGGAAACCTCTATTCCGGCTACATTAAATTTATCAATAAATTTAGGTCGAACACCATTAAATCTGAATTCTCCTTCTATTTTACCATTCTCATCTATATCTTTTTGCCGGAATGAAAAGATCTCTTGAGTGGTGATAACATTTCCCTCCATTCCCGTAATTTCCTCCAAAGAGACCAGCTTTCTTGTTCCATCAGTCAAGCGTGATGCCTGAATAACAACATCAATGGCAGAGCTGACATATCTCCTCAAAAACTCACTCGGAATATCAAGGTTTGCCATGGCCACCATTGTTTCTATCCGCAACAGGGCGTCGCGGGGAGAGTTTGCGTGGACAGTTGTTAAAGACCCATCATGTCCCGTGTTCATGGCTTGAAGCATATCAAACGCCTCTTTCCCGCGGACCTCCCCCACAATAATGCGGTCGGGACGCATTCTTAAGCTGTTTTTCAGAAGGTCTCTTTGTGTAATTTCACCCTTTCCCTCTATGTTTGGAGGTCTGCTTTCCAGCCGCACCAGGTGTTCCTGCTTTACCTGTAATTCTGCAGCATCTTCAATAATGACAATTCTTTCATTTTCGGGAATAAACCGCGAAAGAACATTTAACAAAGTGGTTTTACCACTGCCTGTGCCTCCTGAAATCAAGACGTTCAGTTTTGCCTTGACAAGTCCCTGCAAAATTTCGGCGATTTCAGGAGTCAATGTTTTCAGCATGATCAAATCGTTTAACTCCAGGGGATTTACGGCAAAACGCCTGATAGAAACCGAGGGCCCGTCAACGGCGAGAGGTGGTATAATTGCATTGAACCTTGAACCATCCGCGAGTCTGGCATCTACCATAGGAGAAGACTCATCAACGCGCCGTCCCACAGCAGAAACGATCTTGTCAATGATTTTCATCAAGTGAGCATCATCTTTGAACCTTGCATCAGTAGGTTCAAGCTTGCCCTGTTTTTCCACATAGATCTGTTTGTATGTATTAACCAGGATATCGGAAACCGCTGGATCTTTAAGAAAAGGTTCAAGGGGGCCGAGTCCCATTACTTCGTCCTGAATTTCCGTAAAGAGCCGTTCTCTTTCCATTGAATTGAGTGGCGCGGCAAAATCTTCTTCGCCCAATATTCTTTGTACAATGACCCTGATCTGAGACTTAAGAGCATCGGGCTCAAGTCTTTCGATAGCGGAAAGATCGATAATATCTAATAAACGATCGTGAATTCTGGTCTTTAACTCGAAATATTCATCCGGCACATAATTCATTGTGATATTGTTTGGTATACTTTCCAGGTTCATTCTCATCTTCGTTCACCTCTTTTTTATTGTATAGAAAATTATAAAATAATTTAAATAGCGAAGCGATATCATTATTCGACGTTCGATGTTGGGCGTTCATCTTTTATTTTGTTCTTTTTAATTCTGTGTTTAGGAACGGTTGCTCAGTATTTTCCACCACTTTGTTGGTTGCTTTTCCTCTTTTGGCGCAAATATATCAGTGAGATTATTCAGGTTTTTGGTTATCTGCGCTTTGGGTGCAATCCCGGAGAGCGGCTTTCCGTTATTTATAGCGGACATCGTTGTGTTGTAATCGTTTGGTATGGTCCAGAATATCTTTTTATGAATGCTCTCTTCCGCCTCTTGCAGAGAAATCTCCGATTTTGTCAAATAACGATTAATAATAATTTTGATCCGTTCTTCCGGAAGAAAGCCCAAATCACTAATTGATTGTAAAAGCTTATTGGTATTGGACAGGCATGGAAGACTCAGAAGAGACATGAGCAGAACATTGTCCGACATTTCCAGAATTTTCAGGGTAATTTCATTTGCGGACTGGCCTGCGTCAATTATCACAAAGTCAAAAAGTTTTTGCATGAAACCTGTAAGATGTCCCATCATCTCAGGGGCAGCAGATGCAGAACCATTTAAACTGCCCGGGGACGGGAGGATATGAACTCCGGAAGAATGTTTGGAAAGGGCGTTCATTAAAAATGTAGAATCCAGCCTTGAAATATTTTTGACTATTTCGCCCCAATGGTAGCCCGGCTTGATCTCTAAAAACAGAGGTATTTCTCCGAACATCATATTCATGTCTATCAGCGCTACTGATTTAACGTTTTGTTTTTCAGCCAAATTGACTGCCAGATTTACGGCAACCGTAGTTGTTCCTATTCCTCCCTTGCTGCCGACAACAGTTATAATTTGCCCAATTTTCGGGGAATTTCTACGGTTGTCTCTTTTTATTTTTTTCTTTAATTCTTTCAGAGCCTGGGTTACTTCTTCTTCTTTAAGAGGAAGAGTAAAAAATTCCTTTGCGCCGGTTTTTATAGCCTGCATCAGCACCGCTGGATCGGAATTTTCTGAAATTAGAAAAACTTCGGCTACAACATCAGAATTTAACAATGACCGGATGTGTTGAAACTCATTTTCAGTATCATTCCCAAGCTCAAAGATCAGAAGGTCGGCTCGACGCGTGTCCTGGGACATTTGAACATGCATGCCTTCAATAGAGCGAATGGTCTCATCCAGCTTTCTTTTCAGACCTGATTTTTTTACTTCTATTTTGATTTGAATGGTATTATTAGACATGGGGAACCTCTTTACAACGGTTCACGGTTCACGGTTCACGGTTGTCGGTTTACGGTTGTCGGTTTACGGTTTACGGTTTTTTTAATGAGCTATGCAACGATTGAAGCATTTTGGATATTGATTTCAACTCTTGAATTAATTCTTTCGCATCTAAATCAGAAAATATATTAACCTCTCGTGAAATATAAATTTGTGTTCTCAGCTCCGCAGCCGATCCTTGTGCAATATTTATAAACCTTTGGAAATCCGGAATACTCTTTCTTTCACTTCCTTCCGCAATATTTGATGGAATAGATACAGATGAGCGCAGCATTTGATCTTTCATTCCATAATCACGGGAATTTCTTAATAATTTATAAAGACATACTGATAACCTGCAAGATTTTTTCCAAACTTCTAAATTTTCAAAAGAGGACCTCATAATTCTCCTCTACCTTCTGTTTTTTCAACCGTGAACCGTCAACCGTAAACCGTAAACCGATAACCTACCTGCTTTTAATGATGATAACATCCAAGTCGTTCGAAGTCTCATCTGTAAATCCTTGCCTGTATTTTTCCATATTATTTTCGGCTGCCTGGTCGTCCAGTCCAACTACAGGTTCAAGGTTTCTTCCGGCTTCAGGGTTCAATATCTGGCTTTGTTTTGCCGATTCAAAAGATGATCCCCAATTTCTACTCAGCATCGTCTCCCTTGTTCCGCACCCTGAAAAAATCAACAAAGCTGCTATAGATCCGATTAATATAAAACATCTAATCAACATTGTATCCTCCTTGATTCTCCGGCTATCTGATAGCACATCAGCACTAAATCCATTGCTTTCTGCCAAACTTCCAAATATTGATATTTTTTTAACTTCATGACTTCTCCTAATCCCTAACCCTTGCCTCTTTACGCCCCAAAAAGAAGAAGCAGGCAAGCAAGACTTTCACGGTGGAAATAATTGAGGGCGGCAAAATGACCCAAAAGAAATTTAAACTATAGGTCTAAGGAAGGATGCCACCCATGTTTCTATCAAAAGAATTAGCAAAGATGAGAAGCGTATCTATTATTATTATGTATGTATTATCCATTCTTTTACTGGGTTTTTCTGCGATATCCCTGGCAGCAGACTCTGTGCTGCCGGAAATTGAGCAACCCAAAAAACTGCAGGTAGTGGTTGGAAAATCAATCATCCTTAAAAGCCCAAAGACTGTCAAACGTGTCTCCATAGCTGATCCTGAAATCGCCGCCATTATCTTCCTTCCCCCTGATGAGATATACATCACAGGGAAAGCTTCAGGAATTACCAATTTGACATTATGGCACAACAAAAAGATTTCAGCGATTTATGATATAGAGGTAGATTATGATATCCCGCGGTTGAAACAAAGACTTCACGATGTGCTTCCGCTCGAAAAAGAGATCCGCGTTTTTGCAAATCATGATTCCATTACCCTTTCAGGCAGGATCTCCAGCGCGGCTAATCTTTCCCAGGCAATGGCTCTGGCTGAAGCATACGCGCCCAAGGGTAAAGTCCGTAACCTGCTTCAGGTAGCCGGCGTACACCAGGTCATGCTGGAAGTAAAAGTAGCTGAAATGTCAAAAAGCGTGATCAACCATTTAGGGATAAATTTCAGCTACACCAGAGGAGGAGACCTCGGTCTCAGCTTACTCGGAGGTCTGGTGCAACTCGGAGAATTGACAGACATAGGTACCGAGCTTCTCGTTTCGCCGGCAGTCAATTCCCTTTTCACCTTCAATAAAGGAAGCGCGACCTGGACAGGATTTGTTGATGCCTTAAAAGAAGATGGTCTGGTTAAAATTCTGGCGGAGCCGACACTCATTGCCTTAAGCGGACAGACCGCATACTTTCTGGCAGGCGGAGAATACCCGGTACCCATACCTTCAGAAGATGGTATTGCTATCCATTACAAGCCCTTTGGAGTAACGCTCTCTTTCAGCCCAACAGTCCTGAACGAAGACAAGATCAGCATTAAGGTTGCGCCGGAGGTATCAGAACTTGACTTTTCAATTGCTTTGCAAGTCGGAGGATATACTGTGCCGGGATTGAGTACCAGAAGGGCTTCAACGGTGGTGGAGCTTGCAGATGGTCAGAGTTTTGCCATTGCCGGTCTTCTCAAGGAGACTATTCGAGACAGCATGTCCAAATTTCCGCTTTTGGGTGATATTCCGGTGTTAGGCGCCCTGTTTAGAAGCCGTGCCTTTCAAAAGAATGAAACAGAACTGATTATTATCGTCACGCCACACCTTGTAAAACCTCTTGACCCG
>Ga0255366_10033_pt1 | contig 18711 bp, 14 predicted proteins | sample ANMaggSeSYBR01C4_FD_182086 | JGI IMG/M metagenome (GOLD analysis project Ga0255366, IMG submission 182086) | Sediment cell enrichment communities from methane seep in Santa Monica Basin, California, United Staets - ANME aggregate JGI... | ecosystem: Environmental > Aquatic > Marine > Cold seeps >... | reverse complement strand
TAGTTGTGATTTGACTGTGGATGAGAGAACTTTATTATTATATACGGAACTTAAAAAAATCCATGAAGAGATAAAAGAAAGAGAATATGCCATAAAGACTAATTGCCGGGCTTTAAAAAAAATCATGTCAGGTGTTGATGAAGGACGCGCACAAGCGAAAGCAGCCAAAAGTGAGTTGACCAGGGCGAATTTACGGCTGGTTGTCAGCATTGCAAAAAAATATACCAATAGAGGTCTTCAGTTTCTTGACCTGATTCAGGAAGGCAATATTGGCCTTATGAAGGCGGTGGATAAATTTGAGTATCGCCGTGGTTATAAATTCAGCACATACGCAACATGGTGGATACGGCAGGCCATAACAAGGGCAATTGCCGATCAGGCAAGAACTATTCGAATTCCGGTCCATATGATAGAAACTATTAATAAGCTGATCCGTACATCCAGATATCTGGTGCAGGAGTTTGGGCGTGAGCCTAAGCCTGAGGAGATAGCAGATAAGATGGAAATACATATTGATAAGGTTCGCAAGGTTTTAAAAATTGCACGAGAACCTATTTCATTAGAGACGCCTATCGGTGAAGAAGAGGACAGCCATCTTGGTGATTTTATTGAAGACAAAAAGTTTATGCTTCCTTCAGATGCCGCTGTAAGTCAGAATCTTGCTGAGCAAACAAGAAAGGTTCTTGCAACATTGACTCCGAGGGAAGAAAAGGTGTTACGCATGCGATTCGGAATCGGTGAAAAAGCGGATCATACTCTTGAGGAGGTCGGGCAGGATTTTGCGGTAACACGAGAAAGAATCAGGCAGATAGAGGCAAAAGCCTTGAGAAAACTAAGACATCCAACCAGAAGTCGGAAATTGAAAAGTTTTATCGAACCTAATGCTTGACAAAAAGTTTCTATAAAGTTAGGAATAAGGTTTAAATAACTTTACCCATTTATGCATCTCATCTTCAGGCCGCCTTTGCCCGATCTGAGTATTCAAAATCTACAAAATAGCCTGCTATTCCTTAAGATTTTGAATGCTCAGATCGAACAAATCCGACCTAAATCTGAGCGCCTAAATGAGAAAGTTGTTTAAACCTCGTTCCTAAATCAAATTTGCGGGCCCATAGCTCAGCTGGCAGAGCCACCGGCTCATAACCGGTCGGTCCCTGGTTCGAATCCAGGTGGGCCCATTTTTTATGATTGAACAATGATTGCAAAACTATCTGATATCATTAAGGCGATGGAAAACTTTGCACCATTCCATCTTGCTGAAGAATGGGATAATGTCGGATTACAGGTTGGACAAAATGACTGGCCGGTAAAAAAAGTGTGGATCGCTTTGGATCCTGCTCCCGATGTTGTTGAGGCTGCCTGCAACAATGATATTAATTTAATTATTACACATCATCCTCTGATATTTCAACCTTTGAAATCCATTGATTTCAGCACTCCTGTTGGCCGTGTAATCAATATGGCCATTAGACACCGCACCGGTATATTTTCAGCACATACCAACCTTGACAGCGCAAAAGATGGTATAAATGATGTTATCGCAACACGTATTGGTCTAAAAAATCTGAAAGTTCTGGGAAAGGTCAGGGGCGCAGAAAATTATAAGCTTGTATTGTACGTGCCTGTTGAGTATGAGCAACAAGTTTTAGACTCTTTCTTTGAAATTATGGCCATGGCCGGGGAAATTGAAAATTATTCATGCTGTTCTTTCAGGACGAGAGGAAAAGGTACTTTCAAGCCTGGCTTCCAGGCAAATCCATTTATCGGCAAACCAGGTGAGATTACTCAAACAGATGAGGTAAGAATAGAAACCATTGTACAAAAAAGTAATCTCAAAAGCGTTATCCGGCACGTGAGAAAGGTTCACCCTTATGAGGTGCCGGCATATGATGTTTATCCACTTATAACTCAAGAGAATGATCAGGGTATTGGTCGTATTGGAGAACTTGATGAGAAAAAAGAGCTTGCTGATTTTGCATTGGAAATTAAAAAAATACTTAAATTGAAATCAGTAAAAATCGTCGGAAAACCGAATTTGTCTGTTAAGACTGCATCTGTGTGTACCGGCAGCGGATCAAGCCAGATGAATTACTTTTTTTCATCAGGATCTCAAGTTTATATAAGCGGAGATTTGCGTTATCATGATGCAAGGGCCGTCGAGGCTGCAAATCTTGGCCTGATTGATATAGGGCATTTTGCATCTGAGCATTTAATAGTTGAAGTGCTGGCGGAACGTCTTCAAAAAGTTCTTATTGAAACTGAGTTTGATGTAAAAGTTGAGGCATGTAAACTGGAAAAAGATCCGTTTGTTGTTTTGTAATTAGGATTTAAGTTTTAGGATTTAAGATTTAAGTATCCGTTATAACGTCATAATATGATGCTATAACACCTGACATCTAAAGCCTAAATCTTAAAGCCTAAAACTTAAATCTTAAAACTTAAATCTTAAAACCTAATAAGTTAGGAATATGAAAGAACAGATAGATAATCTGGTAAAACTTCAAAAAATTGAGACAGAAAGCAACGGAATTAAATTGATTTTAAGTAACGTTACTCAAAGGCTGGATAGTCTTTCTTCAAGGTTTAGTGAGTTTGAGCAGACTACGAAAGATGAAGAATTAAAACTTGATGAGCTGAAAAAGAGTTATCGTTTATATAAATCTGATATAGAAATGAATATTTCCAGGTTAAAGAAAAGTCAGGAGAGACTTGGAACTGTTAAAACAAACAAGGAATACCATTCATTACTAAAAGAAATTGAAGATATTAAAGCAATAAATTCTCAAATTGAAGATAAACAGTTCGAATGCCTTGAACAAATGGAAAATATTGAGAGAGTTCTGGTTGATAGAAGTAATGAATATAAAGAGCTTTCCGAGCAGGTTAATAAAGAAAAACAGACTATAGCTCATGAAACAGAAAAGAATAATAAAAGGCTTGCTGACCTTGATACTGAATTGAAGAGATTTTCAGGTGAAATTGAGCCTGAGTTGTTAAACATATATCTTACAGTAAGAGATAAAGCTGGAGGAATTGCAGTTGCACCTGTAATGAATTCCGTATGCTATGTATGTAATATGAATATTCCGCCACAGATGTATAATGATCTTCAGCGCTGTGACAGCTTGAAGTTTTGTCCTAATTGTCAGAGAATAATTTACTGGAAAAATACTAATTAGGGGTCGGGGATCAGGGGATTAGGAGAAGTTTCCGATCCCAGATCCCTGACCGCCGATCTCTGACCCCTGATTTCTTACGGTCGGAGCAGTCCAGGCGATCGCTGGATTATTTTGTTTGATCCGGAGGAAAGTCCGAACACCGCAGGGCAGGGTGCTTCATAACGTGAAGTCGCGGCAACGTGAAGGAAAGTGCAGCAGAAAGTATACCGCCCCGTGAGTTCAGGCTGAGCCTGACTTGCAGGGTAAGGGTGAAAAGGTGCGGTAAGAGCGCACCAGTTCTCCGGGTGACCGGGGAAGCTTTGTAAACCCCACCCGGTGCAAGACCAAATAGAGGAGTGCTTGAGGGTAGCCCGTCCGAGCTCCCGGGTAGGTCGCAAGAGGTGTCGGGCAACCGGCACCCATAGATGAATGATCGTTGCCCTGCGTGGGGTAACCCTTGCAGGGAACAGGATTCGGCTTATGGACTGTTCCGGCCGTTTTGAATCAAGACCAAGGTCTCGACAGGCTGTTACGAAATAAAAATTTTTTCAAGCTCAAGGCGGAAAATTAATTTAACCACAGGCATACTCGTTGTATTCCGAGGATTAAATTTATTTTCCAACGCAGAAATTGGATAAATTAGGAACGTGGACGAATTAACTTCCGCAAGTAGGCGCACAGAGTTAGGTCAGGTTTGTTCGATCTACCCGATTTAAAATAGGCACAAAAGTCGCAGGAATAGCGAGCTATTTCAAGATTTTTGTGATTTTAGATCGGGCAAAGATGGCCTGATGCTGTGATGCATAGTTGCGGAAGTTATTTCGTCCACGTTCCTTAACGTTTTGTAACAGCCTGTCGAATTGTGGAAACCGGTGAGGTGGAAAGCATGTTGCAGATTGAAGAACTTAAGGTAGAAGTCGGGAATAAGACAATACTTAAAAATGTTAATATGGAAATCCCGGATGGAGAAACCCATATACTTTTCGGTCCAAACGGGTCAGGAAAGACCAGTCTGATGATGACCATAATGGGATTTTCAGGCTATAATGTTACTCATGGGAAAATTACGTTCAAAGGTGAAAACATCACATATATGCCGATTTACGAGCGTGCAAGACTCGGTATCGGGGTGTCATTCCAGAGGCCGCCGACTATTAACGGCTTAAAAACAAGGTCTATAGTTGAAATATGCAGTGGCGGTCGTCCTGTTGATGTAGAGGAACTTTCCAAACAGCTTAAATTTTCTGATTTTTTGGATCGAGATGTAAATAATAACTTTTCAGGTGGAGAAATTAAACGTTCCGAGTTGCTCCAGCTTACGGCACAGCAACCCGACCTTATACTGCTGGATGAACCTGAATCAGGTGTTGACCTTGAAAGTATTGTCCTTATTGGTGATACTATAAATTCTCTTTTGCAAAGAGGGATTAAATGCCCCAGGGAAAAGCCTCATAAAAACATTGTGCAAGAAAGGACTAAATCCGCACTCGTTATTACTCATACAGGTCATATCCTTGATTATATAACGGCTGATAAAGGGCAGGTGCTTTATGGCGGTGTTCTTTGCTGTTCAAGAAATGCAAGGGAAATTTTAAACTGGATTAGAGAATACGGCTATGAGGAGTGTGTAAGATGCACAATATAGATAATGATTTGGAAGTTAATCTTGATAGCTATCAGAATGAAACAGAAGAACACGAATATATAGATGAGTTGTCTCTGATTGATTCTTCAGATGCGAATAAGCTTTTAGATGTCGGCGTTGATACGAGAGAAACAGATCGAGCAGGCACATTTATACAGAAAGACAAGTCAGTTATACACTGCAAAACCCAATTGGACGGAGTTGAGGTAATGGGGATATCTCAGGCCGCAAAAAGACATAGCTGGCTTGGCGATTATATGTGGAAAAATATTTCTCCTGATACCGATAAGTTTACAGCTCAGGTTAGAGAGAAACCTCACGAAGGTTACTTTATACGGTCGCTTCCGGGAGTTAAGACAAAACATCCGATACAGGCATGTCTTTATATAGCGAGAAATAACTTTGCGCAAAACGTGCATAATATTGTAATAGCCGAAGAAGGTTCAGAGCTTCATATTATAACAGGATGTGCTACAGCACCTCATCTAATATCAGGTTTGCATGTCGGTGTATCTGAATTTTATGTAAAAAAAGGGGCAAAACTTATATTTACCATGATTCATGAATGGGGTGAAAAGATAAAAGTGCGCCCCAGAACAGTTATCAACGTTGATGAAGGCGGGCTTATTGTTTCTAACTATATATCTTTAAAACCGGTCGGTTCCCTTCAGATGTATCCAACAACATATCTTAACGGCAAAGGAGCCGTTGGCCGTTTCAACAGCATTCTCGTTGCAGGTACGGGCAGTGTTCTGGATGTGGGATCAAAAATTGTATTAAATGCACCGGATTCACGTGCAGAGATAATATCGCGTGCAATTACGACTGGCGGGACAATTATTGCCAGGGGAAACCTGATTGGAAAAATCGCCGGTATAAAAGCACACCTTGAATGCAAGGGCCTGATAATAAATGATGGGCTTATGCATGCAATTCCTGAGCTTCAGGGTTATGTGCCAAATGTTGAGATGTCTCATGAAGCTGCTGTAGGTAAAATTGATCAGCATGAAATTGAGTATCTCATGGCAAGGGGTCTTGATGAGGATGAAGCAATATCGACAATTGTACGAGGGTTTTTAAATGTGAATATTGAAGGATTACCTGAAAACTTAAAAAATAAACTCGACAATATTATTTCTGAAACTCAGAAAGATATGATGTGAAAAAGGGTTCAGGGTTCAGGGGTTCAGGGTTCAGGGTTTAGGGGTTCAGGGGTTTAGGGTTTATGTCAGGGGGGATTGGGATAAGTGCAGGGAGTATTGAATAATTTTTCTTTTGCTGAAAAGGTTAAGATATTTTCTTACGACTATCTTAAACATTGCGTTTACATTTCACATCTTGATCCAACCAGTGGTTTTTTTACAAAAAAGCTCTTTGCAGAACTTGTAACTTCATCTCAGATTCTCGAAGATTTTCTTGATTATCACGGTGCAAAAAATAATAAGAACTGGTATTATTATAGAGAATTGTCTGCTTCTGTCAGGCATTTGAGTATTGGCAGCTATTCTCAAAAGCATATTTTAAACCGCCTTGTTTTTTATGATCTTGTGCATACTGAAAACTTTGCAAAAGAAGGCTGGGCAACATTTAATTTTTTGATAGAATCTATAAAGAAACTTACCCCGGTTATTCTTGATGAAGCCCGTCGGTTAGACATAGCAATACCGGATGATAATTTCGATGTTTTTGAATTCCCCGGTGTTACAACAAATGATTTGCTTGATTATGATATTGATGATGAAGACAAAGACCTGCAGAAGAAAAATATAGTTAAAATCGCCAGCGAGTTTCTAATTATTGCAAAAAATTTTGATCATTCCGGTTTTTATGAACCATATGATTCTAAAAAGATATTGGAGATTGTTCCTGACAAGGTCAATGAGGTTGAGATGAGACGATTTGAGATGCTCGTACACAACCTTCAGTCCGCTTTTGATACATATGTAATACATGGTGGATACAGGTTCGGTAACAGGAAACTCAAGGATCTCCGCGGTTGTTTTTCAGTTATATTTCACCTTCTTCAAATGATAGGAAGGCTTCTGCATTTTTATGAGCGCCACCTCCATGAGGCAGGTTATAAGAACATCTATAAAAAGGTGCAGGAGGAACTATCATTACTTGTTGATCCTGCAGTTCTTCTTGATCGGACAATTAATTACGGACTTTATTATGTCTGTCACTTCTTGAGAACCGGTAAAAACCTGGCCAGTGAGATATTAAATGAAAACATTGAGCGTTCTTCAATTTCTGTAGGTGTTCCAGTTAAACTGGGTTTCCACAGCAGGCCCAGTCTTCTCGTTGCCAAGATTGTTCAGCACTATGGTGGTCAGGTGGAACTTTGTGTAGGAGAAGACAGATTCGATGCGAGCAGCGTTCTTGATATACAGTGGGCAGGGGGAAAAATTCAGAAGGAAAACAGAACTGAGGTTAGATTTGAAGGAGATGTTCGTGCGTTAGGAGACATTAAAATTCTTACCAGTGTCAATTACGGTGAGGATACAATGGGAAAAGGTGTACCACTTCCCAAAGAGCTTGGTTACTTAAAATAGAGTCGGTATAGAAGGAATGTGGACGAAATAACTTCCCCAACTATGCATCATAGCTTCAGGCCACCTTTGCCCAGTTTCAAGTCCGGTCTCAAATCATAAAAATATCAAAATAGCCCGCTATTCTATCAACGAACTATAATTCTTTCTTTTAGAGCTTCATTTTGTTTACGCGGCGGGAAAGTCGAGGATACCCTATCTTCTTCGTTGTTAAGGGTTCGCAGTAGTCTTATAGGGTATCCCAAAATAACATACTGATATAATAGCATTTTTAAATAAATTTAACAGCCAATCAACACAATACGGTTTCTGCTTATAAAAAACAAATAAAAACAGTAGGTTATATTTTGTCATCCTTGCGAAATATTAGTTATTCGTTTTATATGATGGAATAAGTGCGTTAATCAAGACGTGACACCAAGGTTTGACAAAAGTCAGGTGAAATGTATGAACATTCTTATTGTTGAAGACGATAAGGTAACTATCCGTTTATTGGAAACAAAGCTCAAAAAGCTTAACTATACTATCCATTTAGCACAAAATGGCAATATAGCCTGGGAAATGCTCAACTCTGTACATATTGACATAGTTATAAGCGACTGGCAAATGCCTGAGATGAATGGGTTGGAACTGTGCAAAAAAATTCGGGATGTAAGCTCTGAAAGTTTTATTTATTTTATTATTGTCAGCGCCCAGGATTCAAAGGAAGCAATTATCCACGGACTTGAAGCCGGAGTAGATGATTATCTTACCAAGCCGATTAATTTTGATGAACTGCTGGCACGCGTAAAAATCGGGGTCAGAATCGTTCAACAGGAAAAAGAGCTTGCCAATAAATATAACGAAATAGAGAAAAATTATTTTCAGACAATCCGCATGTTTGCAAGTCTCATTGAAGTATTCAATAAAAAACTTGGCGGTCATTGCAGAAGGGTGGCTGAATTGTCTCTTAAAATAGCAAAGCGGCTTCCAAACATTTCCGAGAAGGATTTTCCTGTTATTGAGGCAACCGGTTTGCTTCATGATATCGGCATGATAGGTATGCCAAACGAAATTCTGTTAAAGAAAAAAACGGAAATGGACAGTGATACGAGAAGGCTTTACCTGTTGCATCCTGTCATGGGAGAAATCATCCTGAAGGAAATCGAATTCCTTAAACCTGTTGCAAGGCTGGTAAGAGCTCATCATGAGCAATTCAACGGTCGTGGGTTTCCTGACGGTTTGAAGGGCAGTGAAATACCGCTTTTCGCAAAAATCGTATCTGCCGCATCAATCTATGATAATTTGATACATAGGGGCAAAAAGTTTTTGAATCAAGTTCCGGAATATCTCCAAAGAATGCGCGGATATCAACTTGAACCTTTCATTGTGGATTGTCTTCTGGAAATCAACCTGAAACGTATTCAGGAAGAAGCAGGAAAAAATTATGTCGAAATCCTGATAGATGATCTGAAAGAAGGTATGAAGCTTGCTGTACATATCAAAATGAAAAGCGGTGCTCTTGTAATACCGTCACAAACAGTTATAACCTGCAACATCATTGAAAAGTTGAAAAATTATCACAAATATACTTTTATTCCTGATAAAATTTATATCAATAAGGATTCAATAAAAGGATAATATATGGATATTGCAACTATTATAGGACTGTTAGGTGGAATCATACTGATTCTTTCAGCAATTATTTTAGGCGGCAGCGCAATGATATTTATTAATGTCCCGGGCTTGCTGATTGTAGCAGGTGGTACACTTGCCACCTGTTTCATTAAATTTTCCATGAAGGATGTTATCAATACTATCAAAGTTGCCATGAAAGCATTTATGGTTAAAATAGAACCGCCCAATGAAACTATCCAAAAAATGGTGTCGCTTGCTCGACTCGCAAAAAAAGATGGGTTGATAGCCCTTGAAAAAGAAAAAACCGATAATAAATTTTCAGCGAAGGCGTTTCGCTATTTATCTGATGGTTATGATGAAGGGCTTATCGAAGATATGCTGAACAAGGATATCAGATTGACATTACAGCGTCATGCAATCGGACAAAAAATATTTAAAGGTATGGGCGCATCTGCTCCGGCCTTTGGTATGATAGGTACGCTTATCGGGCTGGTTCAAATGCTTGCTAATATGGATAATCCGGCAAGCATCGGGCCAGCCATGGCTGTGGCACTCCTCACCACACTTTATGGGGCAGTAATTGCCAATCTTATATGCTTGCCCCTGGCAGACAAATTGTTGCTGAGAAGCTTGCAAGAACAGAAAAACAAGAATATTATCTGCGAGGCCGCGATAGGAATGAGCCGTTCACTTAGTCCAATTGTTCTTGAAGAAACTTTAAAAATCTATTTGTCGCCAGATGACAGGGAAAAATGATAGTTTAGATACTAAAACAAAAGATAAGGGCAAAAAATGAGTGAAGAAGCTGTACAGAATAATGAAGAAGTTGAAGAGGGAGCTCCTGCCTGGGTTGTAACTTTTGGAGATCTAATGAGTCTTCTTTTATGCTTTTTTGTTCTTCTGCTTTCCTTTTCTGAAATGGATAAGGCAAAGTATAAAAATGTTGCCGGCTCTTTGAAGAAAGCCTTTGGTGTTCAGCGTAAACAACCTTTTTTTGAATCACCAAAAGGTATGAAGATGATTGCTAAAGATTTTGATCAGGAACTAATTCCAACTAAAGAAAGATTGGAATTTATTGCAACCCAGGAAAAGGAGGCGATGGGCGAAGAATTAAAAAAAGAAATAGAACTTAGTTTTAAAGATATTAAGGATAGTATTCATATAACAGCAGGCGAGGATCAGATCACAATTAGTCTTATGGGGGAAGCTGCCTTTGCTGTAGGCAAGGCAAATATTAAAAAACAATCCAAGCCTTTGATAAAAACAATCGGCGTTTTTCTGAATAAAATAGATGGAGATATTGTTATTGCGGGCCATACGGACAATATACCTGTAATCGGCGGTCAATACAAATCCAATCTAAAATTATCCATAGCTCGTGCTGCAACAGTAGCTGAATTTTTAATATCCGAATCGTCTGTTGAACCTGAAAGGATTGCAACAATGGGTTTTGGAGAATATCGCCCAAAAGAATCGAACGATACGAAAGATGGGAGGAGAAAAAACCGTCGAGTTGAAATTATCCTGGAAAACAGACCGCTGAAAAAAACAACGGAAGAAAAAGGTAAGGACGAGTTGTCCACGCAAAACAGTCCATTGTAATAATTTTAACAAGAACAAGAAGAGCTTTTTTCCCTCTTCTCCTCTTTCTCTTTTTTGGGTCACATCTTGATTAACATACCCAACCTTTCAAAGGCAATGCAGTGGGCGGTATTTAATCAAGTATGAAAGAGCTAATAGTATAATAATTCATTTGGGAAACTTTTCAACCTGTGCGGTTAGCCATTAGCGGTTAGCCGTTAGCATTGAAAAGGGGTGGAAATGAGAGATTTTAGAGAACTTAATCAACAGGTCAATGAGATAAAGAGGATGTTGAACAGTTTTATCCAAAAGCTAACCGCTAATGGCTAAAAGCTAACCGCACAGGTTGAAATGTTTTAAGACGTAGCAGTTACTCCTTCAACTCGATCCCCCTTTTGTATTAACCCTTTTCCTTTGACTCTTCCGGCAAGGCTTCTATCCTGCTGAATGGATGTAACCTCCAAGATGATATCTCCGCCCGACACGCTGAATCGTTGTCCTTTCTTGACTCCCCCCATCTCGCCTATATTGAGGCTGATTTCTCCATTTTTTACATCCAGGACCTTGCCCCGCAATGGATAGAGTTGTTTCAGCTTTTTCAAAAGCTCGTCAGAAAGCCTTTCTGCTGACAGAGAAGCAGGAACAATAGTTTTAAATGATTCATTAAGAACCGCTGTAATCCGTCCTGTCTCGGTTTCGATCAGGCGCATCGAAACCGAGACATCCGGTCCTGAATAGACCATCCGGCTGGATATGATTAGCCTTGCCGCCAGGATTCTGCCCAGGGACAACATGGATCTTTGATCAGTCAATTTGGAGCTTCCCAATTTTAATTCATTGATCAGCGTGTCAAGGAGTGCACGCTCTACCAGGCGAGCTCTGCTGTGCTGAAGTATCCGTTCGCTGATATCGGATACAAGAAGACGTTCTTGTCCCTGACAGACAGAGTAACCTTGAACATCAAAGTCCATTATCCACATAGTCAGGGGGGAAGATGTCCAACCATCAGAACGGGATGCAGGGAGAGGAGATTTCATTCTTTCGAGTAATTCCTTGACGGTTCGGTCAATACGTTCCTGTTTTTTCTGATCATTTGTGAGCATTGCTCTTTTGATGGTTTCGTTAGTAAAGGCCGACAGAGCGGTATCTCGCGGTGACAGTGCCCGGGCTTTTACAAGAAGATCAACGGCCTGGTCATAATCCCCTCTGTCTTCGAGTAAAAGGGCTTGCGATATGTATCCTGAAGTGCTTTCCGGAGCGGCCTTTACAGCCTGTTGATAATGCCTGAGGGCATCATTCGGCTGTTTTCGAAAGGCAGCGATGCGGCCCAACCCAACGAGGGCATCAGCCTTTTGTATGTATGGCTGCCTTTTGACTTGAAGCGCCTTTTTATACGCTGTTTCGGCTGCATTCAGCTCACCCTTTGACAGGTGAATATTTCCGCTAATCAGATAAGTCAAGCCTGTATTTAGATCTTTCTTTTCAAGGATTTTGCAGAGATCCAATGCCTTCTCAAAATTCCCGTCGGTATAATAGGCCAGAGCCGCTTTTTCATCTCGTCGTGTCCCATCCTGCAAGATGGCCGGATGTAGCCAGAGCATTACGGCAATGAGAAAAATGATTGCAGCGGCTGTCAGCCACCATACACCCTTCTTCTTGACATCTTTTTTTTCGGCAAAATCAATGATCTCTTCCCGTGCCCGGACATCCCTGGTTGCTGTAGTGGCAATACGGGGGCGATGTGGTTCTACCCTGGGCTCGTTTGCTTCAATACGGTCTGTATAGCTGGAGGCGGGATCTCCATACATGACATAACTTGCCCACACGATCATCTTCTCACCGTACCGTTTAATCAGCGCCTGTCGAGACCGCCGCACAGCTTCACCGGTTGTCATACCGGAAATCAGGCACTGGTAAAAATCCAAACCAAAACGGCTGCTCGGCTCATCTAATATCTCCCAGAAGGTTCCTATGTAATGCTTGATACCGGCCAGAAGAAAAGCGTTTGCCAATCCAAAGATTTCATTTTCAAAGTCTGGGTTCAAGCGCCACTCCTCTGTCCTGGCAGACTGGCATGCATTTGAGAAGATGAGCGAAGGCATCTGGCCTGCACCCGCCATCTTTATAATATCTTGAGCCTTGAGTTGGCCATGAGTCAATCGCCATCCGCTCTGTCCCGGGTTTTGAGGATCATAATCAGCATGACCGGCAAAGTGAACAAAATCGAAATTTCTTATCTTTTCCTTGATGGAATTAGGAGTGATATCGCCGGAACGGAGAGACACGTTGATTAAATCCGTATGACCGTCTAGGAGATCACGTATCTGAACGCCCTCAGTATAGGCCCCTTTCAGGTCGCCCCCCGGATCTGCTAATATCAACATCTTCAGTGGGCTGCTTGGAACACGAGACCTTATGTCCGGGAAAAGTTGCCGGGTCTTGACCAACCGGCCCATGTTGAACCTGAGGCAAAGGAATTCCTTGCCGTCATGAAGCAACTCCCAAGGAATATGAACAAGTTGATCATCAATCTTTAGTCTCAGATATTTGGCTTTGGTTTTTCCTATCTTTTCTTTGACACTCAGCGGAAACAATTCGTCGTAAAGGACCTGTCCTATTTCTCTAAGCCTTATCAGTACCTCGCCGGTAACCCTCGCTTTGCTATTGGCTTTATTCAGGGTATCCACCATCTGCCGGCATGTTGTTTTAATCATGTCAGTGGAAACCGCGATTTTCTCATAGCGCCGAATTGTGCTTTCCTCACCCGGTATCTGCTCATGAGCGCTCAGGTTCAGATGATCACCCTCTCTTGCGATCTCAATCTCGAACAGCCTCAAAGGCTGTTCAGCTTTTTTCCCCGCCACAGGCTGATGAATTTGTGACTTTAGTCCGCGGTCAGAGAGGATATCCTCGCCTTGCCAGGCGACTTGATAGAGTTCGAGCGGTTGAGCTTTTCCTTTGACCCGAGTCGTTTCGTAGAACCGACAAAGAGCCTCTTTGCTTTTGGATATCCTATTGAATACAGCGCTGGATATCAGTATTTGATCAGGGATGGCCTCGGCCTGGATGCGTGAGGTCACATTGGCCACGTCGCCGCTCAGGCGTTGATAAACAGCAGTCTCGTCTACCAGGGCTTCCCCGATGTTGATTCCTATCTTGACGTGAAGTTTATCTGCGGCTTTTGTGTTTGCATTCTGTTCATACAGCGCTTTCTGGATGGCTATAGCAGACTTGACCGCAGCCAATGGGCTTGAAAAAGAGGCCATAACACCATCCCCGATCACTTCAACGACCTCGCCCTTGTGTTCTTCTATCTGGGGCAACACAATACGATTGTGTTTCAGGAGCAAGGCTCGTCCATTGATATCCCCCCTCTCATCTATATACTTTGTGAAGCCGCATATATCACTAAAAAGGAGAGTCACTTCCTTTTGAAACTCTTGTTCAAGTATCTGATCAAGATGTTCCCGCTCTTGAAAGATCTGTTCAAAATTTTTCGATTTTTCTTTTCTTTTTTTTGTATTATCCTCTTCCACGACTATTTTCCCTATGAGATCCTTTGACCTCAAAGATATAAGTCCCAAGCGGAACGCCCTTTTTGGCCAAAGAAATGCTGTAATGGCCGAAGGGGATATCTTCAAACAACACATAGAGTTCATCCAGGAGATATGAAGCAACCTCCCTTTTGTCTTGTTTTAGTGTAATTCTTAGAACCCTCTTGTATTTTCCGGCCTTGTGCGGTTTGACACGGATGTGGGCGCTGCTGCTTCCTGTTTTTTCGATTTCAATTTCGGTCTCAATTTCCCCAAAGAAAACCTTAAGGCAGACGCAATTGTCGGACACGACTGTCTTGGAACCGCGAACTAGCGCGGGCCGCCATTTATGTCCCTGTTTTGGGCATAAAACATCTGACATGGCGGATCCGATGTTTCTGACAGATCCCTTGAGTTTTTCCATCAAGGAATCTTGTGTCATAACTGTCTGGCTTGTCACCAAACGCACAGCAGCTTTGGTGACCTCGTTTGATACATGATCCAGCTCAAATCGATCCCTGTCTTGCATGAGGCGACTGGTGACGGCAAGCCCTTCCAGACAGATCTCGCACCCCGCAAGGTGCTCTTCCACATTAGATCTTTCTTTCTCAGACAAACGACCCTCAAGATAGTCTGCCAGCCGTTCTTCATCAGGACATCTTGTTTTCATTTCAAATCTCCGCTAAAAGTGACCGATCTATACCTCGGAAGGTTATAAATTGCGTTTTTTTCGGTGCGCAATGGAGCATCAAGCTATTTCAAGCCTGAGCAACACAGCTATTGATGTTCATGGCCAGCGAAAAATCGCAAGTTATGGCCTTTCGAGGTATATACTGCAATAGATGCAAAAATTCACGGTATCTTACACTCTATTTTGCAATCAAAACAACGTGCGATTTCAGTCTCTTGATCACCCGATGTTTGAGTGTATAAACATTACTGATTGAAAGCTGCATGGTTTCAGCAACTTCTGCAATTGAGAGTCCATGATCAAAATGGAGTTTTATGAACATCTGATCACGCGGCCCGAGTCTTTGTATCCCCTCTTGAAGCAAACGGGCTTGCCGGGCTTTTTCGATTTGACTCACAGGCTCAAGCTCATCGCACGTTAACTCGGGCAAGGCTTCAAGAGTTATGCGCCTTTGCTGCCAGGCTATGGCGTCAACGCCCTTTTTTCTGAGATGATCAAGTACGGTTCGCACTGCAATCATCCTGATCCATGAGGCAAGGCTGCAGCCATTTTTTCCCTGGTATTGCCTGAGCTTTTTGCATCTGTTTTCAAAAAGACTTAGAAATATTGTATTGTGCAGATCCTCAATATCCTGTTTGTTAAAGGAAATGTGTTTAGTCATCAAGGTATATTGAACAGATTGATAAACCAGATCCGAAAATCGTCGAACCAGGATTTCGGATGCTTTGCTGCTGCCTGACAGAGACTCAGACAGAACTTTTCGATCATCTTGTGAACTATGATGGTTCATTCAGTGATAACCCTGTCTAGACGCACGAAGACTTCTATTTCGGGATCGAGCAGCTCAGCCCTGGACATCTCCTGCATTAATTGCGTGATACGAGCGCGTCCCATGACCTTGTTGTTCACGCCCAGAATTATTCCGGTCTCCGGGTGTTTCACAGGATCCTCCCGATAGACGATCAACCTTCTTTGGAGTTTGATCATATCTCTGCCGAGGTCGGTGAATATGTCCTTGCCCTTCCGCTCAATAATAAGTCCGTTTATCAAGGGAAAGTCCCTGTGAAATTTTGCAGCCATCCCCTCGGCAAGGAATCTCAAGGCCGGAAGGTCTTTAACCTCATTATACACGTCCTCGGTTGCCTGGATCTCGGATGTTTCGGTATCAATCAGCCGGGCAACAATCTCGACGCCTTTGCGTGTTTCAATGATACTGCCTGTGATAACGGACTGGGCAGCCACCAATCTGCCCAGCTTTAAGAGTGTGGATCTCTCAAACAGGTCTGTGCGGCTCAGCTTTTGTTCGCGCAGGACTATATCCAGCCTGTCTCTTTCAACTACACGAAAGCGATTCAGATCAACTATGGCATCAATCAGGTTGTCATGAAAGCCAAGGCAGGCAGATGAGGTTATCCCCTTATGCTCAAAGGGAAATACCGTCAGGCTCATACGTTCCTCTAAGTCAAAGGCCCTGGGAATCCGTCTTATGACGATAATCTTCCTGGATGCAGTACGACCGGCCTCATCGCCGGCTTCAACGGTTAAGACGTTTTCTCCCTCAACAAGATCCGCCATGTGACCGAAGAAGATATGACGTCCCTGACCACACAATATGGGTATCTGATTGATGGTCAGTCTTTGGATCGCGCTTTCGCTGCTTATGTAGCCTTCAATATACGCCCTGTTCAGGAAAACCGTCTGCCTGTCGGTCCAGCCTCTGAGCCTGATAGCCGGAGGACTTGTATCCCTGGAACCAAATAGGCCGGCTACGCAATAATCTTGGACATCCAACCCCCTACAGGCCAACAACACGGGTAATCGCGATTGCCGATTAGAAAAAGGGATTCGGGCGGATGTTTGATTGCCTAATTGATCCGAGGCTGACAATTCCAGGCTGTCTGCGTGATCTACAGGGAGCCTCGCGGTAAATTGAACCTTTTTCCCCTTTTGTGTAAGGATCGGCTGACCATTGATTTTCAACTCAGATACGCCTGCTTCATCATAAATCAGACCGGAAATTCTTACCTCTCTTCCGGCCGCAGACCAATCAAAATAGAACTCATGCAAAGTAATGATCGGTCCTTCCCGATCCACATGTATTACGATCCGTTTTGTTGTGGTCTTTTCCATAAGATTTTTCGCCGACACCTCAACTATGTGCGTACCCTGGGAAAGATTCAAGACTTTCTCAAAAGGAACGCGTTTTTCTGAACCATCCCAAAAAAGAGGTATGCCCCTGATCGTAATACCGGTCACATATGCTTTGTCTTCCGCCACACCGGAAATGACCACAGGGTCTTGTCGGGTCCAAAACGGATTGTTTTTTATGTTGATAATAAGTTTCGGGGGAGAAAATTTTTCGGTTTCCTCTTCAAGCAAGGCCTTCCGGACACGGTCAAGATAGAATCTGGCCTTGGCGGAAGGAAACTGGCTCAAAGATAGCTCCAATTCTTTCTTTGCCTTTTCCATGTCCGCTATCTGATAATAGACAATTCCCAACTCACGATGGGGGAAGTAATCAATAAAGTGCATCCCATAGGTGCGGGCCATTCTCTGGTCTTTTTCACGTCGGCTGACAGCTTCCCTTAGATCAGCGAGAGCCTCTTCGTAGAATTTGCCATCCGCATAGGAGATAGCCCTCTCGTAATAATGCCACCACTGATGTCTGAAAAAGGCCCCTTTGACCTTGCCGTATTCTTTGCCGTTTTTCACATAAGCAAACGGCAATGACCGGTCAGCGCAGCCTGAGCATGACAATATCACCAGAAGTGTAAGCAGGAATAGATAAGATTGTATTTTCTTTTTCATTGAAATTAATGTTTTTTTCGATTTTAAAATAATTTAAATAGCGAAGCGACATCATTATTCGACGTTCGATGTTCATCTTTTATTTTGTTCTTGTTGAGAAATTGCTATAAGGGGTCTGTAGCAAGCATGTCAAAAGTGGATAATTACCGAACCGAGCACGAGATGTTGCGTTATGTCGGCTGAGGAGGTGGCAATCAGATTACCCGTGTCCACACTGCGGCCCCATCTTAACTGGTATGCTACATCAAAGATGAACCTCTTGTCCGCGATGCCTGATCCAATGGCAATACCATAAAAATCCTGCGATGTGCCATGCGACGGTTCGGGATCGTAAAAGATGCCTCCCCTGACAGGCACAACTATTTGTGTATCCTGCCTGATAAAAAGATATTCCCCACCGATACGAACCTGGGTGGTGTCCTTGACATCGGAATCCCTTTGGAGGCGTCCGTCAATAGGACTGAACTTGTTGTCTTGCGAATCAGTCAGGATATATTTGCTCCATCTGGTTCTATAAACATCCAGGTCGAAAGAAAGGATGTCTGAAACCCTCCACGCCAGACCGAGCCCATAGGATAAAGGCATTCTCAGTTCAACGTCTTCTGAAGTACTTTTCGGGTCTGATAGCCATGTCTGATTTATGGGCGGACCGCATCTGTTTGTCTGTGTAAAGCTGTATTCATGGTGAATAGAGGCTTTAAAAGGCGTTTTGATTACAGCCCCGAGGGTCAGATATCTGTTTATGTCCCACAGGAGACCAAGATTTGCATTCACCCCGCGGAATTCAGAATACTTGTCGGTAATGTGAGTATCAGTGGTGATCAAAATTCCCCCCAGTGTCCCTACGGTATGATCCGAATAAGTCTCTTCCCATCCATTTCGCCACAGTAGTTGATCTGTCCAGATGTTCAGCGTGGCTCCAAAAGAGAGTTTGGGTGTAACGCTAATGGCACAGGCCAAACCTAAAGCGCCCACATAACCATTCTGGTTGAAATGTTTGTCTGACAGATCATCACTGCCAAGGGAAGAATAATCATAGGCATGAGAAAAGCTCCGTTCGAATTCATAGAGCCTTTGATAATTCATAGAGACTACCATGTCTTTGTGAAAGTGGAACGGATAGGTTGCA